>Ga0209700_100270_pt1 | contig 91234 bp, 42 predicted proteins | sample SiratroredBW_FD_187528 | JGI IMG/M metagenome (GOLD analysis project Ga0209700, IMG submission 187528) | Root nodule microbial communities of legume samples collected from California, USA - Siratro red BW (SPAdes) (version 2) | ecosystem: Host-associated > Plants > Roots > Nodule | place: USA...
AAGATAAAAAAAAAAAAAAAATCATCACAAAAAAACCTAGGCTTAACCTCAAATAAGTCTTAAACTACAGAAAGATTTCACAAACTTAGACAAAGACATCCTTGACAGTGCATCACTGGCCCCATCAACACCCGTGATATAGATATCATCATCTTTGTCTCTAACCTCTAATGTAAACTGTAATTTAGTGCTACAGCAACCTCATGAATTAGTTACACTAGAAAATTGTAATGGATGATCCCAGTTCAGCAATATAAATCTCTAAAATTTTCCTTACACATAATTTTCAAAGCACAAACTTCAAAATATAGCCACTAGCAACAGTGCATTATTACAGTGGCACATCACAGATACCCCCTCTGAAAGATGCAATGCAGCCCACACCAATATCACTAAAATACATAAATAAACAAAAGAATAAAATTGGCAAATGAATATAGGGTTTCTATTGATCATTACGTACAGTAGAAAAATTAAAGCATGATAACAGAGAGATACGTTAGGAAATATCAAATTGGAATCACAAATGCAACACTAATAAGCATGAATTATAGAACTACAAGAGATTGATTGCAGAGCGAAAACGTAAAGTAAAAAACGGAAGAGATAACGGAAGTTGAAACCTACTTGCGGGTGTTGCTGCTTCTTCTGGGATGGCTTCTTCTGTTGCTTCGGCTTAACCATATCCTCGTCCGAAATCGAAAACAAAAAAACAGATATCTTAAGGTGTCTGTCTGACTCCGTTCGAGAACGAGGGCAGATACGAGAAGTGAATAAGCCAAAGCTGACTCACATCAGCCATTATCACATTAGATATGGGTTATGAACCCACGGCTTCATGAACATGCAGAAAAGGTCCGCTTCTTCCTGCACCTCCATCTTTTTCTCCTGCACCCCGTACTTTCGAAAATATTAAAAATATTTTTTTTAATTTTTAATTCCATAATATAAATATTATTTTTATTCTAAGTTTTATAATTAAGATAAAAAATATCTTTTAATTCTGAATTACATAATCTAAAATATAAAAAATTGTATTTTGGAGAGGATTGAGAAGATAAAAAAGATAAAACAGTAATTTTCCTTCTTCATAGAGGTGCTGGATGGAACGAGGTGCAACTGCAAAAAATAATTTCACTGTATAGGTACTAAAATTTCAAATAACATGTTAATTTTTCAATCTTATAATTTATACCTACAGATAAATGTATATTTTTTTTTCTTAAAATTTTTCTAAAATTTATTTTCTTAGCAACGTAAAATTTTATACAATATTCAAATGGCTAAATTATTTAATCACTAGGAACTAAAATAATTAATTAATTTCCATGTTATAAAATATTTCAAACGTTTACTTCTACAATTTAAATTACATAATATTGACTTGTACTAAATAAATTATTTTAAATCGTATAATTAAAAAAACATAAAAATAGATAAAACAACCTATTCCATACGGGAAAAAAAAAAACTAAATTAAACATTCACTTCTAAAAAGGATTAATTTTAATTTTTCTTTCAAAATTCATATTAACATGAAACAATAAACTCCAATTCAATAAATACATTCATGTTTTTGTTCACAATTGAAATTCCTAGATTCAACCATAGTTTCAATGTCAATAATATAATAAATATATAGAGTACCAATTTTGAGTGACGTATGTTTACCACAGAGAAAGGAGATGGTTCAATCTAATCGGAGAGAAAATTTTATCATGCAAACTGAGACAATAGATGCAAAGACCATTGTCATGCAAAGACCATATTGCCTAGAGTGGATATGAGCACATTCCAAGTAAAAACTGTTGTTGTTCTACTGTTTTCATACGAAAAATGCATCAAAATAGATGAAACGATAGGTCTGACGTAGAAAAATTTCTTTTTTATTAGCAAAGAAGAAATAAATAAATAAGCGAAACACTTGGATGTTTCAATCTTTTTTAAAAGAAAAGACAAAATTGCTACCCTGCAATCTACCCCACACATATACAATCCTCCTTACATCTAATAAAAATTTACTAAGTAGTTGTGCCTTACCCTAGACTGCTTAGTTTACAGAGGCTGAAAACAGTTATATCATACAAATTCAAAAGTAGTAGCCCACATGTGCTAAATTAGTCATCACCATTTCAATTTGGCCCAGAGCAACTTGTCCAACAACAATGTCAAGGCTATCTTTACACTGACTCTGTGTCACATAATCTCTGTGTTAGTGTTATTTTTATATTTGATAAAGTCAACATATACAAAAAAAATATACAAAAAATGAAAGACACTCAAAATTAGTCTAGTTTTAGAATGTGCTTGTGAGTGTAATCTAAAGTATGAGCATACATCTTATATCATTGGAATTGGAATGAGCTTAAAATCTTTAATAAACTCAACATATAAAACTGGTAGTGAGTAAAATTTAATGGAATTAAAATTGTTTCATCAAGTTCTTCAAACCAATTGTTTTCGAAATACCAATTGTTTTTGAAATACAATTTGCTAAAAAATCATATTAATAGAAAATCAATTGATTGAAGTGTGTTTTCAATTGATTGTTTCAATACAATATAACTGTTTCTCAAACTGCTTTTGGTTATATAAAAATAACTTTGTATTCACATTAAAAAAGAATAAGAAAGAGAAATTTTATGCAAAGCCTTTACGAAATATTGAGTATACAGCGAGACATAAGTGTTTTTTAAAAGTTTTGATTCAAGAAGAAGCAAGAAAGTGTATCTTTAAGCTCATTCTTGGTAGAAAATTGTTTCTTCTGATTTTTCATCGAAGAGTTATTGTAACTCTTTTACATCATTGAGTTCAATCTAGAATTGCAGTAGTTGTTTAGCTTTGATTGTACAATGATTTAAATTGTTGTTTTTGTTGCAAGTGTATAGGGTTTATGCTTGTACAGGTGTAGTAGGATTATGCACGATAAATGTGTGTTCTTGCAGGGTGCAAGAGTGTGTAATTGGTGTATAAATTGAACAACTTGGTTTTTCAGTGAAATTTCTTTGCTTATTGGCAAAGAGACTGAATGTAGCTTTTGAGGAAGGGTGAACCAATATAAATCTTGGTGATCTTTGTCTCTATAATCTCTTTTTTTCTGATTCGCAACCTATAATTGCACATTTTTCATTAGTCATATATATATATATATATATATATATATATATATATATATATATATATATATATTATAAAATTCATATTAGGCATCATTATGAATTTTGACATCTTAGCTAGGCTGACACCTCAAAGATTAGCAATTATATGTCATGACATGAAATATATAATTAAAAGGAAAAATAAAAGATACAAAACCATGAGAGGACTAGGCCAAACCCACAACAAGAAAAGATGACAAACACTTCCTAACCAATTTAAACAAAACGAAAAAAGGGGAGTTGATACTTAATATGTCTAATTTAATAACAGCAGGTAACACATCATACCATTTTAATTCTAACTTATTCTCGAGACTTAGTGAAGCCAGCTTGTTAGCATAATGGTTTCCTTCACGAAAAATATGAGAAACTTTGAATTCAATTTCTTTACATATCTTTATATACTTTCTCCATCTCCCTCTCAAAGACCAAGGAATGAGATTAAACGAACTAAATGATTGACAAAGTAAGGAAGAGTCACACGCAAGCCAAATACGTCTAAAGCCTTTGCTCCAGGCAAGCTCGATAGCCAAAATGGCTCCCGTAACCTCGGCATATAAAGACTTTCGTACTCCAAGAAAAGAGGAGAAACTACCTATATATTCACCCCTGCTACCACAAAAAATACCTACACGTGCTGAAAAACCAGACACCCTCTAACAGCACCATCAGTGTTGACCTTTATCCAATTGACATGAGGGAATTCCCAAATAATCTTAATAGGAGAAGTCTCTTTCCGACAACGCATGGTTATATAAAAAAACTTCAAATAAGAGAAGTCAATAATGTCATTACGCATGTGTTTCTTGGAAGAATTACCCGTCATTTTGATGAAACCTTTAACAATTTGGATAGCTGAGCAGATATAAATATTTTCTTAAAACCTAGCATGGTTTCTCATCCTCCATATCATCCAAATAGAGTAAGTAATAATTACAAGCCTGAAGATTAACTAAGGGACTCCCTACAAGCATTAAGAAATCAATGATATCATTTTTAGGAGAGAAACTGCTACATATTTTTTCAATCAATTAATTCCTTTGAACTACACACAACAACTTCTATTCACTGTTGTTTTGGGATTCACACTTGTGTACTAATAATTGATGAATTCATTTTTATTAGTACAATTTGTATAGTGTTCACATTGGTTGGATTTTTTTTATAAAGATTCATTCTTGATTAATCAATTAATTATTTTTGAGATTTAATTAACTGTGTTCACTATGTTTGTAATCTATTGAAAATTTGTAATTGATTGTTCTAACTAATTAATTGATTGTGATTTTTCTATAATAATTTGTGATAATTTCAACTGATTGTTATTTGTATTCAATTGATTACACTTGTTAGTTGATTTTTCAACCAATATAATTTGATCGATTATATTCACAATTCAATCCATTGAATTTTTTTGGACAAAATTTTCAAGATTTTACATTTACTGTGTTCCATATTTAATTGATTGTTATATATGAGATTGATTCTGATATAAAAGGTCATTTTTTTTTACTAGTGTAATAACATCCAAAATTTCATTCATTGTGTTTCAACCAATACAGTTATTGTTGTCTCTATATTCTGTGTATTCGTGTTGCATTTAACTCCAACCATGTACGCACTAAACATAAAGGTTAGCTAACATCACATGCATGATAAAACTTTAAAATACCTATTACTGATTTTATTTTGTGTTACCTTTAACTGTTAATGGCTAGAGAATATGGGTTTTAAAATCTATATGCTGTGTATTTAGCTAAAAATAGACAACTCATTGATCTCAAATACTTCCACATACCTAGACTCTCTCCACGTATGCTCAAATCATAAGGTCTCATCTATATCAGTAATCTAATACAAAGTTTATAATTAATATATCATTCAAATTAAGATAACTGGTATTTTATATTTTAACCATGCACAGGTCTTCATTTGCATAAACTTTTCTACTATGAAAGATTATCCAGTTGCATCAAGTAACACTATACTCGATGTAAATATTGTCCTTTTACGTCAAACTTAGGATATCCACCGTAAAGGGATGTACAAATTTACAAAAATATCACTGTACATCCATTATATCAAAATTTTCTTCAACTGAAATAAACTCAATAATAGTGAAAAATACATTTTTCACTAGTATCAAGAGCATTTAAAGATTCTTTTTTTTTTATATTGTATATCAAACAATTGTTTCTCTTAAAAGAATATTTGTGAAACATAACATATAAGAATATATTTTTATTTTATTTTATTTAGTATTGAAAGACTTAAAAAAGGTGGTAATTTTGATGGTTAAATTTTGTTTGAAACATAACAAGTCATTAAAAATGTTTTCACAATAGAAACAAAATCAAGTTTTAAGATATTGAGATCTTTTAAGTCATTTAATGAGTTTCTATTACATGTATTAACATGTACAATAATATCACTATTCTTATTACAATTGCGTCTATTAAAAAGAGCTTTAAAAATTTAAATTGCTATCACAAGCTAGTTTAAATAAATTTTCTCTAATTTCTATTCAAAATAATTTCTTAAATGATCTAAATTGTGAAAAAAATATTGATGATTTGAAAGAAAAAAACTATATTCAAATGTTACGAACGACATTATTCTTTTACTTAGACAGTACCGACCCCACTAATGCATACCACTGGAAACATTAGTTGCGTGAACCAATGTGCATTAGTTGCGTTTGGTGTTTTTTCAGATGGGGCCAAGGGAAGAAAATCTATGCGAGAACCACGTGGGTAGACGCCCAGTACGTCTTTGCTACGACCTTTATGCTTCTCAGAATCTTATTTACGTGATAAAAAAAAATACTGTTTACCGCCTGTAATGACATTCATTCCACAACCCATTATAATAATATAATAATATATACTAGTATATAAAAAATAGGATTAAAATATTAATTTTATCTGATTAATAGGGAAATTTGCTTTTCTTCTTATTTTTAAATAAAAAATTAAAAATTTAAATTAATTTATGTATGAACTAAAATTAATTTATTTATAATCTAAAATTATGTTTTGAATATTAAAAAATATCATGATATTTTAATAGTATAATTTAGAATTAAGTTCAACTTAACCTTAAAAAAATGTGTGTAAAATTATATATTTAAAAATAATTTCATAAAAAGTAATTTTATAGGTTAAACAATTTTATTAAGATAGATTTAGAAGACTTTAAGTCTAATTTAATTTGAAGTCTCATTCATCTTACATAATCGACTGGTAAAATATTGAAAGGCTATAATAAAAACACAAGCAATGATTAGTCTACTCATCATCTTTCTTTTTTTCTATAATAAAAAATTATTTCATAAATAGGTATATTATCTCTAGAAATGGATGGTAAAGGATGCTGGAATTATCCAAACATCGTTTTCCTTATTATAATAATAATAAATGTTTGGCACGTCTTGTGGAAATAATTGAAATTACTGTTTGAAGTCCGAGGTCAGGGTAGTAACTCTCATAATTTTCTTGCACTCGTCACTTCTCGACCCTTATAAATTCAGAAGCATGGGAGGTCAGAATCATCAGTCATAGCAGAAGCAGAAGTTCAATATGGCTGTGTTTTATCTCAGTTTAGTAGTTGTGCTCTTTCTCTTTTCTCTTAAGCTCTTGTTCCAAACAAGAAAATTCAGAAACCTTCCTCCAGGACCATTTTCTTACCCTATAGTAGGAAACCTCTTGCAACTCCAACAACCTTTCCACCGCACTTTCACTCACTTGTCACAAAAGTACGGCAAAGTCTTCTCTCTCTGGTTCGGTTCCCGTCTCGTTGTCGTTTCTTCTTCCCAATCTGTGGTGCAGGAATGCTTCACCAAACACGACATTGCATTGGCCAACCGACCCCACTTTCTGCTTGGCAAGCACATCAGCTACAACAACAGCACAATCCTTCACTCCTGCTACGGCGAGCACTGGCGCCATCTCCGCCGCATCTTGTCGCTGGAGGTTGTCTCAACGCCCCGTTTAAACGCCTCCTACGATATCCGAAGGGACGAGCTCATGAAGCTCATGCAGAAGCTCGTTCACGTCTCGCGCAATGACTTCACTAAAGTGGATCTCAAAACCATGTGAGTTTTTATAAACACAAAGAATCATATTCTACGTATCATCAATTAAAGAATCTTACGTAGAAGTCAACATAAAATAACCCTAGGAAATTCAAATTAAATGCTTTTTATTTTGAAACAAAGAGGGTCAAATTATATATTAAAAAAGATAGTGACTAAGATGTGTTTTAACATTTTTTATATAGTTTTCTTTCTATAATATGTTCAGAAAATGTAAACTAGTATTCTTGTAATACTAATTAAGAAATAAAAAGTTTTTATTAATAAATTATATTGGTCATGACTGAGATTTCTTGAAACTACACTAATATTTTCTGGTTTTTTAAAACTTAGTAATGGCACAATGTTTTCAAATACTCAAAATAGTCAGTCTAATGTGAAAAATGCGTCCATATAATGGTTTTAAACCTTTAAAGAGAGATCCGTTAAGTGTAAACATAGAAAAATTAAGAGATATTATGAAGTTTTCTGCAAACTTCGGAGGTAACGAATAAAATTTGTTCTATATTTTTTATCTTTTTTAGTGCAACTTTTCGACTATACAATAGTTAGCAAAAACATTCTGTTACATTAGTTATTTGTGTGTTTTATTTGATAACCTAATCTATAAATAACATGTCTAAATTAAGGTTTATGGAGACGGCATTTAACACTATGATGAGGATCGTGTCGGGAAAGAGATTTTACGGTGATGATTGTGATGTGAGTGATGTGGAGAAAGCAAAAGAATTCAGAGCTATCCTGAGAGAGTTAGTGGCATTAGCAGGAGTAAATAACCGTGGAGATTTCATATCTTTCATGAGATGGTTTGATTTTGATAATTTAGAGAAAAGGTTAAAAAGTATTGGTAAGAGAATTGATGCATTCTTACAATTACTTATTGACGAAAGTCGTAATGCAAATAAGAGCGACAATACTATGATAGACAATCTCCTTGTTCAACAATGCTCGCAACCTGAACAATACACTGATCAAATCATCAAAGGACTTTGTATGGTAATTATTTCTATAAATATAACTTTTCAATTTTACACAGATCAATATTTTATTATTGAAAGAATAAAGATTATGATGTAAAATTTCTGTAATAAAACTAACCAAAAAAATATTTGTACAATTTGGTTATAGTAATCATTGTATCTAAAATGTGATTTCAATTATAACTCTAACACATATTTGAAAATTAACAAATTGTTCATCTATTTTTGTCTAAACTCAAAACATAAGAATACTATTTTTCAGAGAGTCATTATTCAATAATTAATTTTAAAGAAATTGAGAAGGATACTTTTTCCTTGTAGAGGGTATTGATACCTTTTTCTTTTCATTTTATAGAGTATGCTTTTTGCTGGAACAGATACGTCAGCTCTAACTTTAGAATGGGCAATGGCTAATCTATTAAATCATCCAGAAGTTTTGAATAAGGCAAAAAAGGAAATAGACACTCATGTAGGACAAAATCGTCTCGTGGATGAATCTGATATGTCAAAACTTTCATATCTTCAAAACATTTTTTATGAGACAATTCGATTGCACCCTGCTGCTCCACTTTGGTCACCACATTTGGCTTCAGAAGATTGCACCATAGGTGGATATAATCTCCCAAAAGGAACAATTCTGCTAGTGAATGCTTGGTCTATCCATCACGATCCAAAATTATGGAGTAATCCAACACAATTTAAGCCCGAAAGGTTTGAGAAGGAAAGTGAAGCAAGTAGCTTACTTTCATTTGGATTAGGGAGGAGGGTTTGCCCTGGATCAAACTTGGCTCAACGTACTGTGGTTTTATCTTTAGCCTTATTGATTCAATGTTTTGAGTGGAAACGAATTAGTAAAGAAGAAGTTGATATGACTGAAGCAAAAGGAATTACTATATCAAGAAAAAATCCATTGGAAGTTTTGTGCAAGGCACGTGAATCACCAGCAAGCATGGATGTTTACTGAAGTCTGGTGTTGGTGTTATTTAAAGAATAAAGATATGGATGTGTAATAATTTATGGTGGTGGTGTTATTTTTTTAGTTAAGTTATTTAAGGAATAAAGATAATGTAATGTGTGACATCCCTTTTATATTATATATAAATTTTTATTTTAAGTATTAAACCAATCCTTAAAATGATATTAGAAAAGAAACATCACAAATCCAATAATCAAAGTGAATCACAACGAAAAATAGTAAGAGAAAGAAGACTCTGTCTACTAGATCCTGAAAACATTAATAAGAACCTTGAATATGACTTAATAAAAGATGATAAAGTGTTAAGGCATAAGAAATATAATATAGGTCCAAAAATCTATCAAACATCGTTTGATAAACCAAGTGAAGTATTTGATGAACAATAAGTTGAAGAATAGGTATCATAAAATAAAAGTCAATCAAATAGAATAGTTTACAACAACAAATGAAAGGGTTAATCAACAGTTAGACTAATATATATGATATTGAATTAATTATCCTTTAATAATTAAATCATGAAGAAGTAGTCCTTTAGGTGATAATTACAGAAAGTATCAAATAGAACAAATTTTGAAGTTACATGATATATCACCAAAGAAATGAAGTGTGAAGAAATAATCAATTAGATGGTATGAGATGGGAGATAAATGATGTGAGAAAAAATAAGGTAAATTAAATTATAAGAAGCCAAAAATGAATAGCCAAAGAATTAGAGTAGACGAATAAAAGAGTAGGTGATATTAGACGAGAGGATAAACTAGACTAATAGAATAATATATAAGGTTAAACAAATAATGTGATTCATCTAAATCAAAAATTATTATATACATCTTGAATATTTTACATCTTGCTTACAACTTCTTTGTACCATCTAATTACACCAAAGATATAGAACTGAAATTAGTACATTCTTGATACAAGGAATATGAAAACTTTTTCACATAATATTTTATTCTATCCTACTAAGATAGAGGTTGAAGTTCTAACGTTTTATTTCTTGTCTCCTTTGGTTGAGACCGCTGTTTGTGGCTCTTCCTAGCCAAGAGAATGAAGGTCATGGTATGGCAAGTAGTTCCATGGGTCCTTCTTCTCTTCAGCTTCTTCAATGGAGTTCAACCAAAGCTAAACCTGCCACTTTAGTCTTTGCCCACTTTAGGTTTGCTAGATCCTTTTGGATGCTAGGTTGAGATACTATCCATTGGCATGTGTCTTGCCCAAATCCCCAAAAGACTAGTTGAGTCATAATCTGTTAAAGGATTAATGAAGCTCTATTTAGACATTCGTATGTAGTTCATGAATCATAAACAAATAAAAGAGTGAGTGTTAAGACTTTATTCGGCAAGTGTACCGAGTCACAAGTAATATAGTGAATTAAGTAAAGATGTTGATTCCTCAGGGAACAATTCTATTTTAGAATTACAACGTCACTACTCAATAAGCAAATTCAGTTTTAAGATGATTTGATAATAATTCGAGTCAAGAAACATAAAAGAACAATTAAAAATAAGTAACAATTACAGAAAGAAGTTTGCAAGATCTAGAAGGACTCTGGGATTGAACTTCATCTATCTCCCTCATTCATATTTTGGATTTGATAAAAACATACAATATTCGTAACTACTCACAATTGATGCACATATAAAAATCATTCACACCGATTTCTCTTATATGAAATTCATAAAGAAATTTCCTAAACACTGATTCCTTAGCTATTTAGTAAATTACCCAACTTTTAGGACAGATGTTATACGCAATCAATACATCGAAACCTATCCCTAGTATTTCAATATATTGAGTATTTTCATCTAGGTCGGAAACTCAAAAGTACTTTCCAGTTAAATTTAAGAATAAAAAACTAGACTCTATAAAATCTAGCATTAAACACAAGATGAAAATACCAATTGAGTAGAAACTGAATATTATATATATATAATCACCAAAATATGAATGAGTTCAAAAGATTACATTCAATCCCAAAGATGAAGAATTAGCTACTCATGGTAGCCATTACAACCCAATGAAAGGAAGATTGCAAGAGGAGAAGAAAATCTTGATTCTTAGTCGTCCGCCTCTGTCCTCTAGGTCTTGCCTCCATCCTGTAGGTCTTGATGCCTTCCAAAACCCTAAAAATCTCTTTTTAAACTTGGTTTTGGGCCTAGGTTAATTGGCTTTTCTTTTGGGCCTTTCTCTATTTTAAACTTTTCATTTCTTTTCTTCATGAATCTTTCAATCTATCATTTTCTTCATTCTTTTATACTTGAAATTTCACAATAATTGAGATTAAATGATTTCCTTTAACTCAGGACTCAAAACATAAATTTAAATCCAAAAACTCTAAAATTGGGAGTAATTACTATTTTAAATAACACTTAAACCCACAAGTACTCAATATTTGTCATGTGTAAAAACACTCAAAATTGGTACTTATCAATGAGACAGACATATATAAACAACAATATTGCATTAATTTAAATAAAAGAACTTTGAATAAAAGAAATCAGGTTTCACAATTTATAGTACAATCATTTCAAATCATTTTAATGATTCTAATCTTATAAATCATTCGAAACTTTATTCGGGAATAATGCTTGGAAGATAGTAATCACTAAAATTTTTTAATGAACAAACTTTACCATGTATCAAATTACAATTATTAATTGATAACTGTTAATTGTTGGTTAATTACGTATATGTTAATTGTTGGTTAATTACGTATAGAGTTGTTAGGATTTTTAACAGTGATTCTGTTTTAATTATAGGATTTTTTGGGATTTTTTTTAGTTAGAGATTTTATTGTTTATTTTTTTGTTTAATGTGTTTTGGTTGTGTAAAGAGAAAATGTTGTTGAGATTTAGGTAAGATTCGAAGGAAGAGAGAACGAGAAACACTGGAATTAAGGAAAGGAGCAGAAAAACAGATTTCAAGTGACTTTTTGCTTACGCTAAAGGGGGAGCTCGAGCTAAAACTCACTTAAATCAGAAAGAAGCTCTGAATGAAAGCGTCAATGCCACTGAAGGTGTGAGGTGCGAAATAATGGCTTTTCTGTAACAGACACATCTTTTATAAAAGAGAGGCTAGGTTGAACATGGGAGCTATCATCATCTTGGGAAGATCTCTTGAAGTGCCGTTGTGATCAAGAATTTTCCTTTTCCTTTTCTATTGTATTTTCATGGCTACCATGCATAGCTAACTTCTCTTCTTCTTGGGATTGAATGTAAATTCTCAAATTCACATGCACTCTTAATATTGTTTTTATGTCATTTAATTACCTTTGTTAACGTTTTGTTTAGCATTTATATATTTTAGATTTCTCATTTTGACTGAAAAACATTATTTGAAATTGGAAATAAACGTTCAACTCATTGCATGTATACGTTTAGGAATGAAGTGTAACGTAATGACTGTTCATTGCAAATGTTCTTAATGCTGATTAATTTAATCTAGTAACTAGGAATATAGCTAGATAATTTAATCTATGAATTTCAATGCTAGAGGAATCAGGTTGAACAGGTTTTGATTTGCACAAAAGGGTAATTTAATGAGATGACATAATTACTTAATTATGAGTGTATGGGAAGGAGAGAGTTACAATTCAATCGCAAGGCCTTTATTACTATTAATTTTATCACTTTTAATTGATTTATTGTTACGTTCTTAAATTCCTAAACAAACTCATTATTATTACTTGTTATACATTGATACATATTTAGTTTTCAATAAAATTTTGTTCCCTATGGATATTACTATATTACTCTTCTTATTTACTATATTACTGGCTGAAAATCTGTTAACATTAATCATATTGCAAATGTTAAGAATGATATTGATAATAAATAAAATGACATCCAGGTAAGACTAGTCAGGATAGATGAGCATGTACACATATCAACCCACCATCAATACTTTCACTAATGAATTAAATCCTTCATTGATGTTATATCAATAACGAAAACAATCATGATAATGAGGTTTTTTGTTTTTTTTTTTCATTCACAGGGGAATAATATAATTACCAATAAAGATCATCAATCATTTTTGCTGCAAAGTTTTGAGAATTTCAAAATAAACTCAATATGTTTTTAATAATTTGTTATAAAATCTTAAAAAGATCATAAAAAGTATATATATCACACAGTTCGTAAATCAGTCATACTAAAAGTGTTTCATTAAATATGTCATGCCAGACTATTTTTATGTATTTACTGAATCATTTATAAAGATATTTTCTCATATACTCAGAGTAAAGATTCTTATGAAAGTTTTGTTGGCACAATTGTTGTTAAAGATATTTGACTTAAAAACAATTCGGCCAAGACATTTTGATACATTACACATTTAGCTTTGAGTTTAAATAAATTAATAGGTAAACTTTAAAGGAGGTTTTGCATTGGAACATCAAGAAAAACAAGAAACAAGAGGAAACTTTCATTATAGTATTATTTTTTTTAATCCATTATAGTGCCCTTCTTTAGCTTATCTTTTAAGAGTCTACCTTCTCTCTAGTTTTAATTTCTTGATTGTCATTTGATCAATCAATATTTGAGTTTGTTACATCCTTAATATTTTTGAATTTAGTTTTCCTTATTTGAACTTTTCTTGTTTTTAATCCTTTGACTTTTTGATGTGAAATAACTCTTTGGATTATGGTCTTTGTGAAAAGGTTGACTAACTTGATCATGCTAAGGAATACTTCCTTTGAGAAGATCACCAAGTGGAAGACTCAAAAAGAGAGCAAACACTTGATTGAGAGGAGAGTGCATACATTTGAAGTTTTAATCTTTCATTGTATTTACTTTGAGTTGTAAAGGACTATTACTTTTAAATTATTGCTTTAGTAAATATTTGTAGATAGTAAGTATGTTTTAAAGATTCAGAAGTGTCACCATGTCTTATCCATTAAATCAAAAACTTCAAAAGATGATAAAAATAAACACTCACACATATAATAATAAAATTTAATTGACTTTACAAGATGAAGAATACTTTAAATACTCAATCAAAACTATTTTTCTCCATTAGACACTTAAAATAAAATTCCAAATTAATAAATACTCATTTCACAAAGTTTTTTTATTAATATTTAAATGTTTAACTTATTTTATGTAGATCTTATTTATAAAAGCTGAAGTCTAATACTTGTCAAAAGAATTATTTTCCTACAAGATTCTAGTAGATGAATTCTAATTTTCAATTTTCTTTTCAAATCTGTCAAAACAAGAGAAATAAAAACAAAACAAGTCAGTGTAGGCATTAAATACCCGAGACAACAAAATCTGCCACCATATCGCCAATTTTTATTTTTTTTCGTTTTGAATACAAGTGCCATTAATGATTTGAAGACATCGACTCAAAGTTCGTACAAAACTTAACGGAGAATATTGGAATAGACAAAAACAAATATCACTTTCCTATTTGGTCGTTATTAAATCTAATCATAAGAAAAATAATTTTTAAATGGAGAAATATGGGAAAAGAAAACAACGTTGTTATCGAATCTGATGTAAAATCAATTCTGGTGCAGGGAAACATAAGTAGTATATACTTTTCTGTTTTTTCCGTAAATCTGAATGACAAACAGCAAAAGATAAAAACAAGGTGCTAAACGAAATTTATGCATTATAAGAGAAAATAACTTTTCCAACAAAACAAGATAAAGATTTTTTTTTTTTCATTTTTAAATCTGGTGCAAAAAAAAATTTAAAAAGAAATTATCTTTTTGTTGTTTTTTTCGTAAGAGAAAAATAAAAACCAAATGCTATAATTGTTGTTTTCAAAAATCACACATAACAATTTTAAAAACATTACTGTACGAGAAATAGCATTTAACACATATATTAGATTTTTTTTTTTATTTAGAAAACCAAAACTTATCTTTAAATTTGTCTTCACATTTTCTAAATTATTGCAACACTAATTAAAATAAAAAAATAAAACCCTATTTGAAAAAATAGAAATAAATAGAGTTGAGTAAACACGTTGAGTATCTAGTTTGAAAATTTTGACAGTCTAAGAATTATTTAATTTTTATGTAACTTTTTAAGATATTATTAAAATAAATAATTAAAACTTAAACTTAGATTTTATTATCATTAAACTAGAACATCATAAATTATGTAATGAATGACAAGTACGAGACCGACTAATATATGAAATCAATAATATATAAAATTAATGAGATCGTAAGGACTCAACAGGTTTTATTTAAGAAAGACTTAATTTTTAGGCTTGTCCATTGTGACTTATTTCTTTTTTTCTAAAAATCCTCTTGGTGCTAATAATTAGTAATAATATTAAAGTAATAATAATGTTAATAATAATAATTATTATTATAATTTTAATAAAATTATTAATATTATATATGAAAAAGTTTGTAGGTAATTATATACGGATTTGGATCCATATGTAAAAGTTATATGTAATAAATTCGTATGTAAAATTCGTAGGTAATTACATACAGATTTGGATCTGCATGTAATTATATACGGATTTGGATCTGTAGATAATAAATTCGTTGTAAAATCTGTACATAATAAATTCGTATGTTAAATCTGTATGTAATAAATTCGTATGTAAAATCTATATGTATTGTTAAATTTACCTACAGATAAAAATTCATATGTAATAATATGTACTTAAATCAAGAATTTCTTGTAATGTATCAGAGCCTCACTTGAGTGAACACAATCATTGGGTAATGAAATTTAAAGATAAAGTTGTTATAAGAATTTATTTTTTTTCATTTTGAGTCTGGTTAGTGATAATTGTTGAAAATATTTTGTTACAAGTTTGAGTTCAATTAATTCATCAATTGTACAAATGGTGCACTTATTTTATTTTGATGCATGGATAAATTTTCTCAATTTCAATAAAATTTTGAGTGTTGGTTACTTTTTCTTAAATTATGAATTTATTGAATAAATAATAGGTCATCACATTGGTATGTGGAAAGGGGGCAGACTTAAGTACCTATAAAATACTAAGTTGGTTAAAATTGTAGTGTTGTTTATCAATTCCCTCTAGCAAAGGAGGGTTCGCCCTATCAACATTGTTAGAGTACATGTTCAAGTTGAACAGAGCAGGAATTTTATAGCGCATAATTGCAGTTTGCAATGTGTTTGGAACGTGAAAAAATCACATAACAGTTTCTACATGAGTGTACTACATGCCTAAAATGATGGTTTTGCTTTCATTGTGTCCTTATTACATAACGGAATGTTCATTGAACAAAAGAAGCAACCTTAGTGCATTGCATGGTTATTTTCCACATTATATATGTGTGCAAAAACTTCTTTATAGGTAACCATATAAATAAACCCGGGTAACCACAACTTTTTAGACTAAATTTGCTCAAGCGAACTCTTTATTGCTAAAGCAAAATGAGTCTTGAATTTAGGTGCTCTCGGGATTAAACTCACTTAAACGAATTCGATCTTGCTTGAGTGAAACTTAATTGTTGAAATTAGGTATTCTCTGCCTTAATTTCGCTCAAGCGGATTGGGTTTCGCTCAAGCGAAATATCATTTGTCGTTTTGGGTTTTCTCTACCTTTAATTCGCTCAAGCAAATTGGTACTCACTGGAGCAAAACATCAGTGTTCAAAAGTCTTTCTCAAGTGACCACACAAGTAAACTAAGTTAACCACACAATTCAGAACGTTTTGCTCTAATAAGTTCGAGTTCGCTAATTAAAGGCATAAAGCACACAAAATGAACAATGATGTTTTGGACAAGCGAAATCTTGTCCTCTAGAGAGAATTTGAGGAAGATAGCACCCAAATTCAACTCAAATTCAACCATCACCTACATCCCAACCTTCCTTGATATTTCCAGTTCGTAATCTTCTGCCACTACTGGCTTATTTCTCCAAAAAAGTGTTTTCAAAAATTTTCTTAGTTGATTTATTTGCTTCTAAAACTATTTCCCAGGCAGGCCTCATCTATCATAGTTGAGAGTAGGCAAAAATCCATGTCTTTTTTCCACTCTGTGAACTCACACATATATCCAGATGAGTCCAAAACAACAACTTTTCCCCGATTCATGTTGTACCTACTACAAAAATAACTCTTGAGAGCATAAGACAAGACAAATATCCTAGTGTTATAGAATACCAAAAATCTATTTTATGTCAACACGAAGTTGGGAGCCAAGCTTATAATCATCCTCATGAAGTTGGGAGCTGGATGGTTCTAGATCTTTTTCCATTAACTTATGATCAACTTTATCAACCCAAGACTGGTCTTTGTCCACCCCGCAAAGAAAGATATAAAGAATACAACATGTAAGAACAATATTTGTCATCATATCCAACAAGTAATGTGGTCTAGTTCCGTTAGCTATAATTGGAAATCATTTCTTCAAGGCACTAAATGTTCCTTCAATGACATTTCTAAGTGACGAATGACGATAATTAAACAACTCATGAATTTTTTGGACCTCTTTCACTATACTCTTTTAGATGATATCTAATACCATGATACAGTCCAATGACGTTGGCCTTTAACATAAAACCAACATCTCTGAGATAGTACTTTCCTACAATGATAAATTTTGTACTCATTATTGACCTCAACCACTACTAGAAAATTGTCAAATAGTGATTGAAATTAGTGACCGAAAAAATCAGTCACTATCGGTGACCGAATCAGTAACCAAAAAAATCGATCACAAATTCGGTCACAGATTTGGTCACAGATTTAGTCACAGAATCGATCAAAAATTTATAATTAACACATAGGAAAAAAAAAAACTTTATGCTTTAACCAATTTTGGCATTTAACTAAAAGCAAGAATGCAGCCTCTACATACACTTAAATGGCACACAAAAAGGTAACATTAACTAGGTACCATTAAATGACAGCCAAGGAGAGAGAAATAAGATAAAAAAAAAGTGACATTTAATGCCAACCACATGCACCTAAGAGAGAAAAAAGAAGGTGGCCTTTAATGCCAACCACATGCACATAAGAGAAAAAATAAAATAAAATAAAAATGAAAGTGACATTTAATCCCAACATGCACGAAAATGATATACAAATCAGAGAGAGAAATAACAAAAAGAAGAGTGACAATTAATAGAAAATAGGAGAGAGAAAACGAGTGGGTGCATGGTGGTTTGGCTAGTGAAGGTGTAAGGGAGGAATAGAGAAGAACTTTACGTGGGTGGTAGCAAGCGGCGGTTGACGGTGGTAGAACCGAATCGAACTAGGGTTTGGTTTCAAAGGTGGAGTGGGCTTATGGAGGTGCAAATTTGGCAGTGTTTTGGCAAGGCGTTTGGCATTGTGGAGGTGCGGTGGAGTGGCTTATGGAGGTACAGTTTTGGCAGTGTTTTGGCAAGGCGTTTGGAGTTGTGCAGGTGCGGTTTGGAGTGGCTTATGGAGATGAGGTTTTGGCAGCGTTTGGCGTTGTGGAGGTGTGGTTTGAAGTGGCGTATGGAGGTGAGGTTGTGAGAGTTGTAGTGGAATGTTTTCAAGGGAAGGAAAGGGCGTTATGAAGTTGTTGGTGGCAATGGTGGCGTTGCAGAATTGCCGCTGTAGGCGATGGTGTTGTTCAATGACAGTAACGTCGGAGAGTACCATGGCAGTGGCGGAGTTTTTACGAAGGTTGTTTCATGGTGGAGGTTGGAAAACATGGAGAAGTTACGTGGAGGTTTTATGGTTGGTATGGTGGTAGCATGAGAGGTGGAAGCATGGTGATCGTGTCAAATGGAGTGATGCTTTGAGTTATCACTTATTATTATTATTTTTATAGATACTGACGGGATGAAAAACAAGGTGCAGTTTGGTTCAACAAGTTCAAGCATAAAGCTCAACTTGGAGTTATCAACTGTTATCGGAATATTTCATAGCAATATATGGCGTACATGCTTAATGAAATAACGAAGCAAAGAAAAACACATTACACAAGTAAACAAGAAATCTTGATACCTCGTTCTTGGTCTCTCTGCGCCTTGTACTTCTGGGGCACTTCTTGTGGTTTTTTTTTTTTTTTTTTGAGTGGTGAGAGTATTCAGGGTGAGAGGAGGATTTGATATTCTGTGTATGTTTCTTATGTAGTTGGAGACTGGTATGAGAGGAATTGCGTGAGTAAAGTATCTGTGATTCTGAGTGAGGGTTGAGGATGAAGACGTGGGTAGGTGAGTGGTTCTTCCGAAAAAGAAATGGTAGAATATGTGTCATAATGTGGTCGTGATAGAAGTATATGAAAGTATCTGGTGCCAATGAGACGTTGGAGAGTCTTTGAAGGGAGTGAAACTTAATAGAGGAGAATGGGCAGCGTGTGTTGTGTGTGAGTTCCTAGGTTGTGTTCATTCTTGTGAAAAGGGCGGTCTCCCCTAGGGCTGGGGTGTTGACCCGGTTTTGTATTCGTAGGGAGAAGTAGCTTTTTGTTAGAATAAGGTACTATTGTTTGCAGTGGAAAGTATTACAGGGACAGTCATGATAGGATGCGGTAATAATGCAGAGAAAACATTGCAAAAAGGCTATAGAGGGTAGTGGTGCAGAGGAAGACAGGAATGTAAAGGAGGATCTTGGAGATTCGTGGGTATGTAGGAAAGTGAGTAGGTGTGAATAGTGAGAAATGACCTAAGAGGCGGGTGTGACCCAAAGGTATAGGAATGGGCTGCACCCCTTACCCATTTAATACCAAAATCCTTATTTTTTAAAAAAAAAAGATAAACTAAATTTAATTTATTATATCATTCTTCTTTTTGGAATTTATTTATTCTTAGTTTTGTTTGTTTGTTTTTTCTGGAAATTAATTAAAACATTCTTTTTTACTAGCCATTTTATTATTATCCGGACGAAATTGAGTATTGACACACCCACCTAAAATATAAGTGAATTTCATATCGAAATCACAAGCTACAAAAGTATTTTTAGTGGGCCAATTTTTTCTTCCACAAAAACGAAGAGCATCCGATCGGGAAACCTTCACACATACATGAGTTTCATTTATAGCCCCCAAACAATCCTAAGGGCAAGGAAATATTATAATTTTACAACCCATAAAATTCATCCAATAATGTATGTGGGATTCAAATTTTACCTTAAAGTATGGGTAAAATTGGCTTTTGTTCAACACATGAGGATGGACTTCCGTTCTAGAGGGTTGCTTTATAAATTCTCCATCTAGCATCAAAATTGCATTCAACATGTTATGAAAGTGACGGGAGATGGTCACTAGATCAATGGAAAAAAAATGATGTGAAGAAATTTAGCAACTTGTTCCTTCATAATTGACCATAAACAATCACGGACAAAGTCAGTTTCTCGTAATCGCTAACATAAAGAAATGAATGCTTCCGGGCCATTCAAATAATGTCTCGACATTGTTCAGTGTGCACTAGGTATGACATCAACTCCTGTTGACGATGCTCTTTCTGCGGGACGTCCATGATAGTAATGCTTCTAGTCCCGTGATCAATATGTAACATATTCAACAAGTATGCAACAACACAATGATTGTCACTGTTGATCCTTGGTTCCTCATTTGAATTTGTTGTTGTAGTAATAGTAGATTCATGTCCTCAACACCATTAACAAGTTCATCCATGTTAAGAATATCATCCATCTTTCTGTCGTGCGAGTGTCCAAATGATGAATTTCTTTCGTTATCCATATAAGAAATTCCTTTCTCACATAACACCCCATTAATTTTTGGTAAAAACTTTAATTTACCTCAAATTAGTTCACATGACCATAATCAATATCCTAAATATATCCTCATTGCAACTAAATAAATTAACAAAATAATAAAATTTGTTAATTATAAAAAGTTTTAAACATTTTTTTATAGATAAAAAATTTTAAATCGTCAATTCTCTTAAACACAACATAAATATATTTTCCACACAAATATCAATAAATTCTATTTTCAATTAATAAAAAATACTAAATAAATCAAATTGTTACAAAGTTAAAATTACAAACATGCATAATTAAAAATTATAATTTCGGTCAGCTCCCACAAAAACATATCTCCTAAATTATTCAAAACTATAAACCCTAAATAATGTAATAAAATCATAAACTTATTATTACATTAATATACAATTTTTTGCAAATCATAATTAACTCAAATTCCTAGAAAAGGGTTATCCTAAATTTGTACTCATCATAAACTAATCACATTCCACTATATTTTTTAAATTACTATCTTAATCAAAATGAAATTATTTTTTTCTCAGAAATTCCTGAATTTCACTTCAAACTCCTAAATTTATAAACATTCTATATAATTTATAACTGTTCTCCAATATTTCAAATTTTACTTTGTAACTTTATTTTTACATCCAACTTCTCATAAGCATCTTGGTCAATATTGTCTTTAACATTTTCTCAAATATAGCACATAACCAATCCATCAACATATAATCATTTACATAATTTATAGGTTGATATCCAACTCACAGTTTCAATATAACCAAAGATGAACCTGATGTAGGCACAAGGAAGATGACACCAACACTATGACCATCAATACCACACTTGCACCACAACCACGAACACTGTAGATGAGCACGACAATGAGGACACGACGAACAACCACCAACACCCACCTTCAGCCAATGGAATGCATCCAAAAATATAAGCATAATCGATTCTGAGAAGATATAATCGACTATAGGCTGGACTAATCGATTATGGCAAAAAAGTTGCCTATAAGTGATTATATGCCACCCATAATCCATTATGCATACAAATAATTTCATATAATCGATTATGGAACTTCACATAATTGATTATGGCTTCTAGAATCGATTATCATGTAAGTGATAATCGATTATTAGTCATCTTCTACCTCTGCACATCGACATCAAAATTGTCAACACTTTCACTGAAATGACCACTGCCACCACACTTCCATCCAACGACACCACCACACACTCATTACCTCACAAGAACAACACCACGTAACTCACAAATCGCACACTCATAATGGCACTACAACTCTAAATTCATAACCTCACAGAGTGACTCCAACAAAGACGCTCAAGACTTATAAAGACACATTCAAACTTATTTGAATCAGGTCAAGGTTGCTCAATATGAAGCTTCAGGAATCTTTACAATGGAATCTTACGCCTATACCAATAGTAAAATTTTCACCTGGACACACACGATAACGATGCTCTCTACATGTCACAGTGTAAGGTTCTCTACATGACACAATACACCGTTATTATGTAATTTCAAATGGGTTGACGTAGTATCATAACAAATCTCTTTAGAGAGACGAGGATGCTCTCTCGCAAATCATCACTCATCCATCGTAACCAATTACCTAAACCAAATGTATGTCATTCTCAAATATCCGTCATCTACTACAGTTGAACAACAAAGATTGTTTCATCCAAACACAATGTTAGTGACGTAAACTTTTATATAACATTCAAATGACTAAATTATTTAGTCACGACTAGAAATTAAAATAATTAATTAGTCCCATATTGTAAAATATTTCAAACAATTACTTTTACAAATTAAATTACATAATATTTACTTGTACCAACTAAATTATATAATTAAAAAACATAAAAATAGATGAAAACAACCTACTTCAATAGGTAAAAAACTAAATTATACATTTACTTCTACAAAACAAAATTAATTTTAATTTTTTCCAAAATTTATATCAAAACAATAAACTCCAATATTTAATAAAGACATTCATGCTTTTGTCTATCATTGAAATTCTTAGAATCAACCATCCTACCATGCAAAACGGGACAATGAGATGTGAAGACCATGTTGCATAAAGTGGATATGAGCACATTTCAAGCAAAAATTGTCGTTGTTCTACTGTTCTCCTGCAACAAATGCATTAAAGAAGATGAAACAATGTTGTTAAATCAGTTTTAAGGTTGGGTGCCCTAGGTTTGACGTAGAAGAAAATCTACTTTTATCGGCAAAGAGGGAATAAATAAAGAAGCAGAACATTTGAGGTGTTCTAACCCTTTTACACCAAAAAGAAACCACCAGAGTTGCTACCCTACAATCTACCCCCACACATATACAGTCCTCCCTGCATCTAACTAAAATTTATACATTAGTTGTGATCTACCCTAGATTGCTTAGTATACAGAGGCTGAAAACACTTATATCATACACATTTTGAAATACTAGCCCACATATGTTAAAACCATTTCAATTTGCCCAAAGCAACCTGTCCAATAACAACGTCAAGGCAATATCTTTACAGCGTGAGTGTATTATGATTGTTCATCAGAAACTGTCACATAACCTCCGTATATCACCTCTTGATAGCATCCAAATTTTCACTCACTTTGCTTCAGCCAATGCAGATCTTGTGTGTTTTTCCATCCCTGTAAATTGCTCTCCTTAGTATTCGTGTTGCATTTAACCCCAACCATGTACGCACTAAATAGAAAGATTAGTTAACATCACATGCAATATAAAACTTCAAAATACTTATTCCTGATTTTAGAGTTTTATTGTGTTACCTTTAACTGTTAATGATTAGAGAATACGAGTTTAAAAATCTATATGTGTTTATTCATCTAGATAGGCAAGTCATTGATCTCAAATACTCCCACATACCTAGACTCCCTCCACATATACTCAGATCAGAAGGTTTCATTTATATCAGCATTCTAATACAAAACTTAGGGTTAATATACCAGTCAAATTAAGAGAACTATGCTTTTGGTATTATATATTTTAACCATGCCCAAATCCTCATTTGTGCCACACAAATTATCTCTTCACATAAACTTTTCTATTAAAGATTATCCGGTTTCATTAAGTGATTATACTTAATGTAAATATTGTTCTTTTATGTTAAATTTAGGATATTCAACATAAAAGAAGTATACAAATTTATAAAAATGTGACTGTACATTTTTTATATAAAAAAATTTCCTTTAATTGATATAAACTCATTATTTTTTTATATTGTATACCAAACAAGTATTTATCTTAAAAAGAATATATATGAAACTTAACACGAATGTATTTTATTTTATTCTATTCAGTATTGATAGACTTGAAAGGTGGCAGGCAATCTTGATCGTTAAATTTTGTTTGAAATATAAGAAGTAATTAAAAAGGTTTTCACAATAAAAGCAAAATCAAGTTTTAAGATATTGAGATTTTTTAATCCATTTAATAAGTTTCCTACTACATGATAATAATAATATCACTATTCTTATTACAATTGCGTCTATTAAAAAGAGTTTTAACTTACTAAAACCCTACTTCTATTAGTGTCACAATCTAGATTAAATAATTTTTCACTAATTTCTATTCAAAATATTTTTTTTAAATAATCCAAATTGTGAAAAAAAAATTGATGTTTTAAAAAATATAAAAAAAACTATATTCAAATGTTACTAAACGACATTATTCTTTTACTTAGGGCAGTACCGACCCCATTGATGCATACCACTAGAATCCAATGTGCATTAGTTGTGTTTGGTATTTTTTCAGGTGGAAAACAGCGAAGAGAAATCTACGCGAGAACCATGTGGGTCCCCCAGGAACGTGTTTGCTGCGACCTTTATCCTCGTCAGATCTATTAGAATCGTATTTATGTGAAAAAAAAAAAAAAAACAGCCTGAAAAGTAAGAACATTCATTCCACGAGCCATTACACTAATATAATAATATATACTCACATTTTAAATTAAAAATAAAAAATATTATTAAAATATTAATTTTAATCTGATCTATTGGGAAATTTGTTTTACTTATTGCTTTTAAATATAAAATTAAAAATTAGAATTAATTTCTATGAACTAAAACTAATTTATATTTAATCCAATTTATAAAAGGATAAATTATGCTTTGGATATCTGAAAAATAGCAAAAGTGATAAAATGGAATAGTCATATATGTTTTGACTCCCCCAGTCCTTAATCAAAAACAAATCAGAACGAGCTGCTCCTTCATATAGACTGTGAGTTCAGATAGTATTTGTATTTTTCTAAAAGCACACTACTGTGAATATGGTGCCACAATCAATAGAAAAAAGTCGGAAGATTAACAACCATGTGAAATGTTCATGACTCATGAGTGTTTAATATCTCCATATTTTACCTTCGAAAAACAAAAACCCAACAACTCCTATATTTTAAATTGTCATTATTTTTATTGCATAAGTGTTTAGCATAGAAAACCCAACAACTTCTATATTTTAAATTGTATTTTTATTAATAGTAATAAGTGTTTAGCACATGTTATATAAATAATTGAAATTACTTGTTTGAATTCTTGGATTAGCGTACTAACTCTCATCAACCACGTTCTTTATTTTTCTTGCACTCATTTCTCGACCCTTATAAATTCACAAGCATGGGAGATCAGAATCATCACTCATAACACAAGCAGAAGTTCAATATGGCTGTGTTTTATCTCAGTTTGGTAATTGTGGTTTTTCTAATTTCTCTTAAGCTCTTGTTCCAAACAAGAAAATTCAGAAACCTTCCTCCAGGACCATTTTCTTACCCTATAGTAGGAAACCTCTTGCAACTCCAACAACCTTTCCACCGCACTTTCACTCACTTGTCACAAAAGTACGGCAAAGTCTTCTCTCTCTGGTTCGGTTCCCGTCTCGTTGTCGTTTCTTCTTCCCAATCTGTGGTGCAGGAATGCTTCACCAAACACGACATTGCATTGGCCAACCGACCCCACTTTCTGCTTGGCAAGCACATCAGCTACAACAACAGCACAATCCTTCACTCCTGCTACGGCGAGCACTGGCGCCATCTCCGCCGCATCTTGTCGCTGGAGGTTGTCTCAACGCCCCGTTTAAACGCCTCCTACGATATTCGAAGGGACGAGCTCATGAAGCTCATGCAGAAGCTCCTTCACGTCTCGCGCAACGACTTCACTAAAGTGGATCTCAAAACCATGTGAGTTTTTATAAAGACAAAGAATCATTGTGTACGTAGCATCAATTAAAGAATCTTACGTAGAAGTCAACATAAAATAACCCTAGGAAATTCAAATTAAATGCTCTTTATTTTTAAACAAAGAGGGTCAAATTATATATTAAAAACGATAGTGACTAAGATGTGTTTTAACATTTTTTATATTGTTTTCTTTCGTTCAGAAAATGTAAACTAGTATACTTGTAATAATAATTAAGAAATAAAAAAGTTTTTAATAATAAATTATATTGGTCATGACTGAGATTTCTTGAAACTACACTAATATTTTCTGGTTTTTTAAAACTTAGTAATGGCACAATGTTTTCAAATACTCAAAATAGTCAGTCTAATGTGAAAAATGCGTCCATATAATGGTTTTAAACCTTTAAAGAGAGATCCGTAAGTGTAAACTTAGAAAAATTAAGAGATATTTATGAAGTTTTCTGCAAACTTCGGAGGTAACGAATAAAATTTGTTCTATATTTTTTTTATCTTTTTTAGTGCAGCTTTTCGACAATACAATAGTTAGCAAAAACATTGTATTACATTAGATATTTGTCTGTTTTATTTGATAACCTAATCTATAAATAATATGTCTAAATTAAGGTTTATGGAAACGGCATTTAACACTATGATGAGGATCGTGTCGGGAAAGAGATTTTATGGTGATGATTGTGATGTGAGTGATGTGGAGAAAGCAAAAGAATTCAGAGCTATTCTTAGAGAGTTAGTGGCATTAGCAGGAGTAAATAATCGTGGAGATTTCTTATCTTTCATGAGATGGTTTGATTTTGATAATTTGGAGAAAAGGCTAAAAAGTATTAGTAAGAGAATCGATGCATTCTTACAATCACTTATTGACGAAAGTCGTAATGCAAATAAGAGTGGCAATACTATGATAGATCATCTCCTTGTTCAACAACGATCACAACCTGAACAATACACTGATCAAATCATCAAAGGACTTTGCATGGTAATTATTTTTACACATACAACTCGTCATTTTTACGTGCAAATCACTATTTTAGTCTTGAAAGTAATAAAGATTATCATAATAAAATTATTGTTATAAATCTAATTAAAAAAACGTTTGTGAATGTACGATTCGTTAATCGTAATCATTGTATCTAAAATGTTATTTCAATTATAACTTTAACACATTTAAAGATTAACAAATAGTTTATCTATTTTTGTGTACAATCAAAACATAAGAGTAATATTTTTAGGAGAGCCATAATGCAATAATTAATTTTAAAGGAATTGAGAAGGATACTTTTTTTCCTTACACAAGGTATTGATATTTTTTTCTTTTTATTTTACAGAGTATGCTTCTTGCAGGAACAGATACATCAGCTTTAACTACAGAATGGGCAATGGCTAATTTATTAAACCATTCAGAAGTTTTAAATAAGGCAAAAAATGAAATAGACACTCATGTAGGGCCAAATCGTCTCGTAGATGAATCTGATATGTCAAAACTTTCATATCTTCAAAACATCTTTTACGAGACAATTCGATTGCATCCTGCTGCTCCACTTTGGTCACCACATTTGGCTTCAGAAGATTGCACCATAGGTGGATATAATCTCCCAAAAGGAACAATTCTACTAGTGAATGCTTGGGCTATTCATCATGATCCAAAATTGTGGAGTAGTCCAACACAATTTAAGCCCGAAAGGTTTGAGAAGGAAAGTGAAGTAAGTAGTTTACTTTCATTTGGATTAGGAAGGAGGGCTTGTCCTGGATCAAACTTAGCTCAACGTACAGTGGGTTTATCTTTGGCTTTATTGATTCAATGTTTTGAGTGGAAGCGAATTAATAAAGAAGAAGTTGATATGTCTGAAGCCAAAGGAATTACTATATCAAGAAAAAATCCATTAGAAGTTTTGTGCAAGGCACGTGAATCACCAGCAATTATGAACGTTAATTGATTTCTGGTGTTGGTATTATTTAAAAAATAAAGATATGGATGTGTGTTGTAATATGGTTTTATTTTAATTTCGTAATCCATTCTAGTGTCGTTCTTTGGTGTTTCTTTTGAGTGTCTACTTCTTTCTTATTTGTAATTTCTTGTTTTTCAATTTCTTTAGATAGTCTTTGAGTTTGTCTCATCTCCAATCTATTTGAGTTTTTACTTTCTAAATTGAGCTTTTCTAGTGTTTAATTAATTATTAACCTCTTAAAATGAAAGGCTTCTAAGTAACATCCTAAGAAAAGGTATAAGTTAAGACAAGGAGCACTTACCTTCATAGGACAACTGATGAACCATAGGACAACTGATGAACCATAAGTCGCATGTGATTTTCAAACTAAACTAAGTTTTCCACTAATGTAGTATAAGGTCAACTTATATTATAAGAAAAATTGAAATTACCGACTAGTTTAAATACGTCAATAAAATGTTATTATTGGCGGATTTCAACAATGAAAAATTTTGTGATCCATTCACCGACGAATTGACAAAAGAAAAAATTTACCGTCAAATTATATGTCGGTAAATTGACTGTTAATTTACCAACAAATTAAATTCACCAATAAAAGTATCGTTAGTTTACCACGTTGATTAATCTATTGATGATTATGATAATGATGATGATGATGATGACAATAATAATATTAATAATAAATACAATAATAATAATTATAATACTACTAACAATAATAATAATCTTACACAACGTCATAACATCATAATATTGATTTTCATAATATTATTAAAAGAAATAATTAAAACTTAAACTTGATTTTGTTATCATTAATACATAACGTCAAAAATCATCTAATGAATGTTAGGTATGAGACTGACAATGAAACTATCTAATGACTTGATAGGTTTTGGCTACGAAAGACTTGGTTTCTAAAGTCATCCATTATGACTCATCTCTTTTTTCTGAAAATCTTCTTGATATGCTAAGGAGTGTCCTTTTCCTTTTAAAACTCTTTATATATGAGCTTAAGATGTCTAAGAGAAATGTCCAACATAATGTTAGTGACTCCTAAAAAAGTTTAAATAATTTAACTTAAGAACTTAAGTAATTGAAACTATGGAACCACTAAGAGACAATTGTAAAAGAAAAAAGAAAAAAATTGAAAGAGATGTCTAACTAGTCATTTTGCAGGAAGACCTTATACTCTTAAGGTAAAAAGAAGAGAAAATCCAACGTAATTAAAAGCTAGATTTGTTTTATCAAGGGGGTTACAATGGGGATAAAGAAGATAGTATGAGAATAAATGAGTATTACCAACCCACTCCCCTTAAAAGGCATGGAAGGGAACAAAAGCTTAGAGAGGCCAAGATTGAATTACCTCACTTTTATGATAAGGAAGATGTAGAAGCCTACCTTGATTGGGAGATGAAGGCAAAACAACTATTTTCTTGTCACCAAGTTAGTGAGGAAAGAAAAATACCTTTAGCAACATTAATTTTTAGGGATATGTCATATATTGGTGAACTTCCCTAAACTAAGAGAGACGTCTCCACAATGATCCTTCAATCCACTATTAGACTGATCTAAAAAGTACTTTGAGGTGTCATCACTTCCCTTCCTACTATAATTGGGAGCTTAGGGATAAACTTCAATGACTTCATCAAAAAAGAATATGAGTGTAGAAGAATATCGACAAAAGATTAAGTTGTACATAATGAGGGATGCGATTAGGAAAGAGAAAAATACAACCATAGCTAAGTTAATGAGTGAACTCAATCTGGAGATAAGAGACATAGTTGAACTTTTACTATAAAGAAATTTGAATGATTTGGCTCAATTATGCATTAAAGTTGAGCAACAAAAATTAAGAAAAGGTAAAAGTTTATATTTTGGTTCTTATCCCAAGAAAGATTACAAGGGAGATCAAAAAGATAAAAATAAGGAATAACCCTCTCCGAACCTAGCAAAAGAAAAAGATAAAAATAAAAACAAGAAAGTGCACACCTTACACACTCATTCTAGTAACATTAAATGCTTTAAATGTATGGGTAAAGGTCATATTATGTTCTAATGCCCCAACAAAAAGACCATGATCTTAAGAATTCCAGACATATATAATAGCCATGATGAGTCATCATCTTCTAATGAAAGTGATAATTATAAGAGGGATATTAGTGAGGATGCATATTGTTTGTGAAAGAGATCTTCTGTTTGATTTTGATGACTATGTAAGAATCCAAGAAAATACACATATAGTATGTATAAGTAAAAGAAAGCAAGGAGACAAAAACATAGTCGCGTCCAGCATCACAAAACCCAAGAGCATTCCTTCAAGAATGTGCTTGGCACCACATGGTTGCGGTTAGCACCATAGAACTCATGCCCGGCACCACAAGGCTCATGCCCAACGCCATCTAAACCTAACAATTACTATCATGCTATCAACTTCAAAGAATCCATACCACATCAAACATTATATATCATCATACTATCACACTACATCACTCTAACAACATCATACAGCATATAATTTCTCAATTCATTAAACTATTATCATTATAAAATTAATCACCAAAGCTATCAATCAATCAATTTTATTATAATCCCTACAAAAGAAATTGGAACTTGGTGACTACGTCACCCCCACATCCAGGTCTTCTAACCTAGGGTTCTATTTGAAAATAAGATTAACATCTAATAAAACATGCAACTAGCTTCATTTATCTGAACTAAAAGAGAAACACTCAAAGAGCTCAATTCCTGGGGAACAACATGGATAACCTAACCAATTCCTAGGGAACAACAAGGATAACTAGAAAGTCATGATCAACGATCAAAATAAATCACTAAAATCATGAATTAACAAAAACTAATCATGATGATAGAAACACTACATGAAACCACAAGCCACCTAGGTAAATAGAAAACTAAATTTGACTCCAACAAAGATAAGAGCATAAATTAACTTACTCAAATCAAACTTATAGTCAAATAGTCTTGTTATAAATGTTTTCACAAATTCAATGATGAGCTCTTATAGTCAGTCTAATGACAGATAATATTAACATTCTAAAGAGGTTATAGGAAAAAAAGAAAATCTATTTTAGAGAGATTATAGTTATATAAAAAATGAAACCTGAATACTAATTTTCTTATTTATTTGAATTTTTCATTTTAATAATAAAATATTCAAGCGTCAGTTTTTTTATACAACTTCTACTTTATAGCTATTTTCTAAAATCTTATATTTTTTTACGTTCCATGCAAAATTTCAGAAAATATATATTCTCTTATTGTAGATAGTGGATCATGTTATAATACTAAGTTAGTTTTCAAGCTGAATGTGAATGATAAATCAAATCCAAAATCTTATAAATTGTATTAACTTAACAAAAATGGGGATATAATAGTAAGTGAAGATTAAGTTCTTTGTTCTGTCACGTTTACTAGAAAAATAAGTTTTTAAATTTGAATGCACATATGAAAAATTAAAAGAAAAAAGAGAGAAATTTTGTTACTTTATAATTAAAGTAAAATTATTCTTAATTTAATCTAAATATGGACTACATTTGCAGGTTGGCGTTAGAGGATTAGATTTGTAGAAAAAAGTTTAATAAATGTAAAATTCCTTTACATCGTTGATTAATCACATATCATAGTTTTTTTAATTTTTTTTATAAAAAGTAATAAATTTAATATACCATTTATTTATTTTTGAACCACAACATTAAAAAATTTTATATTGTCCATACATGAACTTTTTCTTTAAAAAGTAATCTTTACTAAGAAAAGAATTCAATTACAAGGAGTTTACTTGAATAATCCAATATATATGATGGGTTGAGTTTTGAAAATTCTTACCTTATCTTAGTTGAACTTCACTTAACCAATGTCAAAAGAAGTCCGATCCATGCAAGCCGATTCAAAATATATTTTCTTATCATTATTTCTAGCTTTATTTGTATGAACCAAAGTGTTATATTAGGTCAGATGTATATGTTAAACAATCATAAACAAATAGGTTAAAGATAAAAAGTTAAATAATTTCAGATGTATATATTAAATAATTTTATCAGTGACGGCTTAAGATATGTAATTTATTAAATAACGTGACATGTAATTTATTATAAATATTCCATAATGTGTATATTTGTTAATATATATATATATATATATATATATATATATATATATATATATATATATATATATATATATATATATATATATATGGTTTTTAGCTAATTTATATTTTTTTAGAAACTGATTAATTTAGTTATTGACATTAAATTTATACTATTTTATTTAATTCTTTCTCACCTAATTCATGACGTTTGGAGGGATAATAATCACATTTTCTGTGATATTTTTTACTTTAATCCTACTAAGAAAAAGAAAGGATTTATCTTGTTAATTTTCAATATTTTTATCCTTTTTTTCTATTTTTTTTCTTTTCTTTCTTTCTAAAGATAGAAGTATAAGGCGTGTGGATAAGTGAAATTAATATAACCCAAAACCTTATTAAGTGTATATAACTTTTTCTTATCATGTAAAATATTAACTTAGTTATCACTCTTAGACTCTGCTAACAAGTTGAGTTATTATTTATTAATCCAATTCAGTTTACTATTAATTTAATATTTTGACTATAACAATTTTTCTTAGTATAAATCATTTTCTCTCTCCGTGTTTTTTCTCTCTTTCCTTTCAACCCATTTAATTTAGAGTCATTATGTTGACTTATTTGACTTGTAGGTTTGGAATCCAATTACTCTTTATATAAAGTTAAGTTTAACTTTGTTAACATGTGACATGTCTTGATTACATGTTAAACAATTTTAGTCTCTAAGTTTATGGATTAACATGTTAACTTATATAAATATTTTTATATTATTTTTAAGAAAATATATATGTTTTGAAATATTTTTATTTAAAGTATGGTAACTGATTCATGAACTCCTAGTTTAAAGTGTTGCATTTGAAGTAATAGAAGAACATTCAAAACATCAATAAACACTTTATAACATATTTATTATTATATGATGAAGAGATGATATCCACAATGTCTATCAAAATTCACTTGCGTTATAATACTTAAACTCAGAAAACAAATGTGTTCTTAAATTATCAACCGTCACGAACCCCTCACCTACACAAAACATAAAATTTACACAATACCTTTCTAACAAAACTCCGATTTCTCACATTCTCTCACGTATCTCTCAAACATATCTTAGCATATCAATTACCAATAGGGGATACAGATGACATAAAAAAAAAAAAAAAAAAAAACATTTACCAAAAAAAAAAAAAAAAAAAAAACATGTACCAAAATTCACCCATAACTTTTGAGAGAATTTATCCATGTTGAGAACTAAAAAATATTTTAAACTGTCTAATAATATATCAACTAAGTGATGAGACGTTATTTATAATTCTCCAACAGCTTCTAAGGACCCTTCAATGAAACAACACAGGACCTAAAGCATCACATGGTCACTCTTAAAATAAAAAACTCAACTTGATATCTATAAAAATAGTTTAGTGTCTTAAAATACTCACTAGTCAAAAATATTATATTCAAAATTAAAAATATAATTCATAACAATTAATTATTGTTAATCGCTAAAATTTCTTAGTTAAATAATTAATCTAAAAAATTGACTTAATGAGTTAATTTTTATCTAATTTATCTATTCATGGACCAATATAAATACAACATATGAAAATAAAGTTTACCTGTATTTCTTGGTCCAAATCCAATAAACTTGAGATGGGCTTCGACTATTCGGTTGAGAAAGTATAAAGTGTTAACAAAGTAAGAAAACCTGAAAGGGTTAGGTTAACCCATCTTAGTCTAGGAGTTTAGTTCCACTTTCAAAATTGGATAATTGTGATTTTGAATTTAGTGATGAGAACGGTTGTTCTAATTTATGAAATAAAAATAAACTAAGTGCTTCTTATTTTATTACTGTTGATTTATATAAATCAAAACTTGAAGATCAATTTTATGACTCTGTGTTGACTGAGCACAAAGTAGTAGAATTAATATCGTAGAATTAATAGTAACATGATTAAAGAAAAATATATATACTCGTGAGATAAATGCTTAGTCACATAGGAAATGTGGATAAAGAATGAGATTTAATAGAATTTAGATTTTATTAATCTTGGGCTGTGTGTTGTTCACATTAAGAGAAAGTAAACCCCATAGAATAATGATATGTTGATAGTAGGGTGTTTAAAATCGAACAAAAAAAAAAAACTGATCAAATAATCGATAACTAAAAAAATGATTTTTTTTATTGTAACCTTCAAATTAATGACTAAAAAATTAAAATAATAATAGTACTTAGAAGCTAATTATTTAAAAGTTAAATGCTAATAAAAAAAATCAACCTTATCCATTTGATAATGATACTTTATGGACTGTAAAAATTATTTTGCCAACAAATGACACATTAGTGTGAATGTTCAAAGAACATTTATTCCACTTATCTATTTTCCATCTATATGTGTTTGTGTGTGTCTTGACAAAGAAAGATGAAAGATAAACCAATTTACTTGATGGAAAGAGTATGATTAATTTTCAAAATCTTCATATTAATAAAAAAATTTGTCAAAAATTATATATTTGTTTATAGATTTAATTATATGACATCAAAATTGTAAATAAATAAAAATTATAATTAAAGATAACAATATCAATTTTACTTATAACTTATAATTTTAATTTTATCCTTAAAATGAAATAATTTTTTTTTTTCTAAGCTTCTGGGCCATTATTCCGTGGGAACATGGACCGTAAACTTCTGAAGCATCTGAGCGTCTGAGTCTTTGCTGCAAAGAGCAGAACAGAAGTCTGGTGGCAGTAATTAAGTTTTGCGTTAAATGATGCAACCACTTACACTGTCTTGGTATGACCGTTGTAGTAGGATCCAATGTAACCACAACAATTTTTTTCATTTATAATTATTATGGCTTACTTTTATTTTTTTAACAAGCGTTTATAAAAATATAGAGTATAATAAATTATCTTTATCAATTAAAATGATCTTATTGTTTAAAAAAATCAAATGCAAACATTAATATTTCCTTTTATTTTTCTTATGAAATATTTTACTCCTTTTTGGAATGAAAAATCTTAATTATTACAAAGAGTGATAATGTATAAATAAATCTATATTTCATGCATTTTATCAATATTTATTCTTTACTTTCTTCTTTATTTTTATCATATTATAGTATTTATTATATTGATATTTTTCTCGAAAATGGAGATAATTTTGTTAACAAATTGGAGATTAGGCCTAACTTTACAAACATGGACGTTTGATTAAAAGAAGTTTTCATGTATGAAAATTATATTTCTATAAGTTAGGATTGCCAGAAATAATTAATATATGTATTTTATTGATAGTAAATATTTCTGAAAATATTCATATAAGTTTCAGAAAATTAAAAAAAAAAGTACTGTTTTTATTAAAAAATTATTTATTATATTAAATTTAATAAGAATAATATAGCATTTTTGTTATAATAAAAAAATTTTTAACTAGATAAAACTATATTTTTGTTAAGTAAACATTTGGATTTCATTAAAATTGATTTAGTTTTAGCAATGAGAAATATTTTATCATCCTCTTCTTTTTAATATAAGACATAATTTTTAAAAAATTGATAACTATTTTTATAAATATTTTGTAGTTTTATGAAACATTAAATTTGTTTTCCTTATTTTTATTAAATATTATAAATATGTATTTTTTATTATTAATAACTAATCAAAAGGAAAAATCATTAATAATAAAAGTAAATTTATCATATTGATAATATTATTTTAAAATTTTAACAAAATCAATTGATTTAATATATTTAATTATATTAAAGTAATTTGTATTAAGCATAAAAATAATATTAATGAACTAAATTTAACCTCAGATGCGATATGATGCATCCTCATTAAATATGCACCTACCAATGACTTATCCTTAAATATATTATTATATCTATATTATTATTTTGATTGTTTTATTTCCATTCTTATAAGTAAAAGTTTATTTCTATTCTCATTTTCATCTCGTTAAAGAACTTGTATTCGCATCTATATCAGTTTCTTATCACTTTAAATATTAATTAAATATTTTCTTATAAAAAATAAAATTAAAATAAAAGAAATATAATATTATTAGGTATTTTATATTAAAAAGATATATATTTTTTCTTCTTCAATATCAAATATCAAGTAAAAAATTATAATTATATAAATTCTAATTGAAAATGAAAGTATTAAATAATAATTAGATTGTCAAATAATTACGGAAAATAGTTAAAATGATAAAATATATAACTTAAAAGTAAGTTACAAAATTAAGAAAACAATTATTATATTTTTTTATGTTACCTAAATAAATTAGAGATATTTCAATAATTTAAAATAAAAATGATAATAGATATTGAGACAATATAGGAATAGAAATAAAATAGAAATAAAAATAACACAAATATGTACATACTCATCGTGGTTTATATTCATAATTTAAAAAATTAAGTGTTACTTATAGTCATACTTATATTCAATTAATATGAAATTTTGAATCAAAATCGATGAGTTCAAACAATATATACGAAGATAACTTCATTTATCATCCCTACATAATATTTCTTATTCTACTAAAAATTATGAAGTTAAAAAAACATTTTATTATAATTTAAAATTAATCATATATTATACTTCGTTCAATTTTATTTTTTCAGCGTAAATTTATTTTTTATTATATATTTTTCTTTATTATCATAACAAATTTTTCTCTTCATTTTAACTAAACTAAAAGAATAGTTAAAAAAGTTATATATTATTTTAAAATTAAAAAAATTACAGATAAAGTAAATTATTTTAAAAAACTAACAATTGAAAAGAATATTATAATATTAATTAATTACATTGATTATTTTGCATTTGGGATCTGTGATATAATCTCTTTCACCAAAGACTAAGGATGAATTAATAGGTAGGTAATAATTAAAAATAATAATGAATAAAATTAGGTATTTGTTTTTTATCTTTATTTTCTTTTATTATATTTTTTTTTCATTTTCCATCACATCATTTTTATATACTTTTTACTATTTATTTCTAGTAGTGTAAAAAGGTGGAAAGAGGATAAAGTTAAAAGAAAATATTCAATTCAAGAATATCTCACATTTTTTAGAATGACCATGTAAGTTAAAAATGTGAGTGAACTATCTGTATGAAGTGGAAAGAGTATGTAGAAAATTTTGGTAGCCCACTGGAATGGGACTTATTATCTTTCTTAGTTTGAATAAGCTAAGATAAAAGAAAGTATTTAAAGATGCATACAATTGACTTCATTACTATACATTAGTATACCTGAACATATTATCCACATTGCATGTATATTAAAAACACATTCTTCTTTATTAAGAAGTAAACAATTAATTCTTGGTATATATAATTTAATTTATTATATTTTTTTTTCACTCAGCAGAGATTGGTGGACTCCCCTGATAGTTGAATTAATAAATGCATATACAAAAATCATACTAGATTTTTTTGTTGATAATAGATTTAAGAGACTCATGCAAGTGTGCTTACGTAATATGTTTTATTTAAATTTAATTTTTACGATATTTTCAAATAACATTTATTTATAAATAATAGGAAGAATTTTAAACTAAAGTTTTCGAGATTAGGTTTAAGGTACCATCATATGTCGGTAGTTTAAATTGTATTTCCTATGTCCTATTGAAAAGGAGAATGCTGAAGATCTTGCTCGTGTTCATACTCATATCATGAAACATAGACATGCATATTCTAATTAATTTTAGTATATAAAGAAGATTAGTGGACTATTACCCTTTAAGAATCACATGACGTTGTCAGGATCTTTATAGTCAGTATAACTTTAACAATACTACATTTGCATTTGTGATTGCAAATGCTAGAAGAATAATAGATCTTAAAGAGTTATTTCCATAAAATCCTCATGTTAATGTAAAAGCCTTAACTGCATTGTAATAACTAACCTACATCTTACATAATCTTAGCATCAAAGTTCAATCTCCAAACAATTCATACTGTGACAGTCACAACTAATTAAACATATTGCTTTTAGTCTTAGCCTAACCTCCATGAATACAGCACATCAAAATTTAGTATTACATTCTGCGAAAAACTACAAATATTTTTCTAATAAAATATGCAAACCATAGTTAATATCTTTACTAAGTCAATCAATAATAGAAGTTTCAAAAATCTTGTTTCCAAGTTTTTTTGTAATGTTATAAATCCGCATTCCAACTTCAAGGAGGTTACAACTATATGTATCATTTGTGTGTGTTGAAAATCTTGTATCTGTTGTTGTTGTTATTAGAACGTCTTTTGGAGGTCTCACTTTCTATTCGTACAGGCTTTCTTCCTTCTTTTGTATGTGTATAAAAATAATAATTTAAGGATGGTTTTTATTGTTTTTCTTCTCTTTATCTTTATTTCATACTACCAAATGATTTTTTTTTTTAACAATACTCATTAAGAGTTTGACATATATACTGTTTATTCAGAGTTTGACATTCGGTTTGTTTCTTTATCACAATTCAAATTTGAAACATTTATTTATATATTCATTTCACTTTTTCTTTTAAAACATGAGACCTTAATGGAACCTATGAATAAAGTTTAAATTTATAAATAAGTCATAAAATTTAGATCATTATAATAGCTAACATCTTTCAAACTAATAAGTATATCTTTTTCTAGAAACCTCTAAAACTTCTAAATATATCTTGGTTATAGAAGTTATTATCTTTTCATCCCATAAAAAAGTTCTAATTAAAGAAGGAAGTAGTGATAAGAAAGTCATCATTAACAACATCTCAAGGCTCACTTGAATTTTTAAACACATGACTAACTCTTCAAACTCTTTCAAATTTTCTGTACTAATTATGAAATATGACAGTTATATATAACTCATGAAATTATGTGACCAACTAAAATCAATGATCAATTAATATCTAAACATATTTTCATTTCTAAATAATAGATATTTCAAAACAATTATTTTTCTAATAAGATGATTTTTTTAATATCTTAATTTTCAATAATATATAGCGTTTTATCATTAAAAATATTAATAATTTTCATAAATGTATAACATTTGATTATTACAAATAATATTAATATTAACAAAATTTAATACACATTTAAGACGACAAAATAATGTTTATTAGTATTTTAAACAGTTTGAAATTTATATACGTTTTTAAAATATTTTGATTTGCTATTGATAATAGCTATCTTTTATTTATTTTAGTAGTATTGCAATTTTATTTTGACTACAGTAAAAAAAATCACATATGACATTATTCTGATCATTTTAATGAACTTATTGTATGAGGAATGCGAATGGGTTTTTTAGTTGAATATTTTATTGGATTGGAAAGAGTAGTATGTTAGAACATTGCAATGCACCTTATGACCGTACTAAGTGCTAAAAACAAATAATAGAGCTTCTGACAAGTTTGCTGTGCCTACACAAACTAGCTGTATTAATATGCACAGATATGTCCTCTGAGTTGTATGTACTATAAACACAAATTTATTTTTTAGTAATCACTCAATAATAATTGTTATAGATAACTTGAACAATAATTGATGCCTATAGATTGGTTAAACTTCTTTTTGTTGATACATATATCAAAACATATTGGTGAATTTTTTTAATAATAGATGTAAGAAAACTCCTATACAATATTTAAACTACAATATTTAAACTTTATCATCATAATATTTAACATATTTTTTCATGTTTATTTTTAAATAAGAAGAAGATTTTTAAGGGTTGGATTTAGTAAGATTTGAGAAAATCTATTACATAATCACTAAAATAATTTCACGCTAGTTGAGTTTTTTTTTTTTAATTTAATTTAACTCCACTAAGTTTTGAGCGAGTTGAATTTGGTTGAGTAAATTAAATTAAAATTTTGATACACTTTATTTTTATTTTTGTTAAAAGTTATTTTCAAGTGTTAGTAACATGATAAAAAATCATAACATTTACAAAAATTTATTTAAGGACTTCAAGTAAGTTAATAAGATAAATCATATCAAGTTTATCCAATACATGAAAAGAAAAAAATAATACAATTTGTCCAAAGATTTATAATCACAAAATTAACATAGACATAAAGTAAATACAATATAAAGTTTAAATAAAAGTCACAATATGCTAATACAGGAAAAATAACATTATATCTTGAATTATAAGGCAATGAGAAGGAGATAGAGGGGTAGAAATAAGGAAGATAATGTTTTTATTTAAATAAATGAAAAATTAAAATGCAAAACATTTCAATCAAAACAAAGATTGATGACAAGATTGCGTTGAAGAAGAGGTGATAAATAGAATATATAGTCACACATGGCAAAGACAAACAACAACAATAGCTCGTAAAGGTGAAAACAAATGGTGGAAGAAAACAAGAAAGAGAGGCGTGAATGCTAATCACATTACAATATGTTTAGGTTTATTTGTTTAATGTTAGAGTTAAAGGATAAAGACAAGAATGTTAAAATTGATATAAAAAAATAAGATGCATGACTATCAGGGGTGGCTCAAAGCTCAAGTAGGTAAAGTAATTTTAGACCTTAAATCAGAAAGGTCTCAAAAATATTTAATACTTATATATTATTATAAAATAAAAAAATATTTAATTTAAAATTAATACTAAACAAATTTTAATTAAAAATTTAAAATATTTCCATCTATGCTATAAATATTTTTAAATGACTTTAAATTTATATTGATACTATAAATATTATTTATGAATAATATTCTTGAAACTTTCTTATAATAAATTAATAATATTTTTTTAAAACAGAAATTTAACAGTCAAGGAATCCTACCTATCAAAACTTTATTATTTAACATATTCATGTCATTATTTATTTATATGTTATTTCCTTATCTGACTCTTCCACTTCTCACCTTCTTCACTTATCTCCTTCTTCACTTAACTTATCTCCTTCTTCACTTTTCTCCTTCCTTCCTCTTTCTCTTTGTTCATCCATAAAATTATTTCAATTTATTTCCAATTTCAAACTTGTTTCATCAATGCATATGTGCATTTATGGTTGTGTCTGTTTCTGTTCACTTTTGCTCATTTTGAGTGCATCAATATTATTAGGTAAAAATAATATGAGATTCATGAACATATCTCAATTTTTTATTTTTCATTATTGTTTAATTAATCTTAAAATAATTTGTGCAGATTCAAAGAGGAGAATTTAGAATTTATAAATTATATTTAAAGACTTGCCAAAGGACAGGATTGAAAGATACTAGGAGACTTAAAGACTTCAAAACAATTATGTTTTATCTTTTTAACTTATTCTCATTTTATATACCTATAAATTATATTCAATGTGATATATATATATAATTTTTAATCTTATATAAAAAATATACAAATATGTCAACTAGAAGATTTGAATCAGGTTATTCAAAAATTAAAAAAAATAGAAGAGGTTAACTTTTGGTTGAATCACAAAAAGGGAATTATGGATATATTTATAAAAATAAACAAAAACAAAATGAATTATAAAATATAGGCCAGTCTATTGAAAAATGCACTATTAGGATAACTGATATATATTGTCTATTTAAAAGAATATTTTAAATGAAATTAATTATAAAATTTAATAGATAATTTTACATCATAAAAAACTAAAAAAATAAAATTTAGATAAAAATATCATAATTTTAATTATTTTATTAATTTAAAAAAAAAGTTTTATTTTTTTAATTCGTTTTAGACCTCTTAAAGTCTTGAGTCATCACTAATCACCAAGAGAGTGTTTATGTATGTTTGTTAGATGTTAGAATTGAAATACAACGGAGGTAAAAACCCAAAGTGAATGATGAAGAGGAAACAATTGAAGATGTACCACTGGTGTGAGTTTTTAGGTTTGCCTAAGATTATCTAATTGCAAGTAAGTATAATACAAGTGTACAAGAAAATCTCGGATTAGTTGTACCATATTAAATCCATCACCCAACCTATATAAAAATAAGTTTGTTTGTGTTGAATAAGTTTCATTTAATTATAAATAAAACTCAAACCAACTTAATTATATTGAATTGAGATCATAGACAATACCCTTAGCATCACTTGAGGTAAACTTTTATGTTGAGTGGCAAGCAATATTAGTTTTTTTTTTTTTTTTCAATGGTCATGAGGTAGACTTGAGCAAGAACTGATATTAGTTTCTCTTTTCAACGGTAATTAAAATATAGCATATGAACATTAAAAAGAATATTAATATCAATAAAATTTAATTGGCATGCCAGTATATGTATTACTAAAGGGACAAAATAACACTAATTTGGTTTTTAAACTGTTTGCATTTAATATAATTTTAAAAATATTTTCATTTGCTATTAACAAAACTTATGCTTTATTTATTTTTGGTTGTAATGAAATTTATTTTAATTGCTTACAAGTAAAAGAATCACATGAACAATATCATAAATTTATGTTTTTTAGTTGGATATTTAGATATTTTATCTTTATTTAAATGATGTATTAATGTGTAAGACATGAGTTCCATCATAAATTTTCTTAATAGTTTGAGCGAGAAAATTAACTGTCACTTGACAATTTAATTTTCATCCATACAGAATTACATACATTGTCCCATTAGTAGTAGCATTAGCAAGGGTGTTGACATATATAACAACAATTCACAAGAAAGATCGATTTGTCTTCTTCCAATATTTTAAGTTTTTTTTTATAAATTTTTAATTGAAAAAAAAGTAATGGACACAGACATTATTTTAATCAAATTATTCATATTTTTTTTTTATTTGTTTCTTCTCTTATAAAGACATGTAAATGAACATATGCGAATGAGAAATAAACTAAGAAAAAATTCAATTCAAAAGCATGTTACTATTTCGGTAAGATATTCATACAAACTCAAAATATTGGTAAACTCAAAATATCGTTAATCGACTCGTATATAGAAAAATAGTTGGTTTATGAATAAAAGAGAAAGTTTTAGGCTAAACTGTTTAAGGTTAGGTCTTAACATATTATTATGTGTTGGTAGTTCACAGTGCATTCCCTTCACTATTGGAGTGAAGATCTTGATTATGGTGACAATTACTAGTTGAAAGAAAAAAAAGGACATATATGTACGATATTGATGATCACATTCATGTTTGTATAGAGGAAATGACAAAATTATCTTAGGATACAAAACACACTAGTATGCTAAAAAGATAGACTTTTAGCAAATGAGGGTGCATATTTGTTTATTGCAATCAAAATTTTGATGGAAGAATAGAATAAAAAAACAACTAAAAAATAAAACAATAAGTAACAAAACAAAATTCTTCAAACTTGCAAGAACATTAAAGAAAATAGAGCATGATAAGAGCACTAAAGATGCACATAATATTTTTAGCGTGAAAAAGTAATAGTAACCATGATAGTTCTGATCGAAGAAATATATCAACTATAATTGATAAAGGTATAAGAGAGTCTCCAAACAATTACATAAACAATACATATTATCAACCAAAGCAAACTAAACAAAAATATTTGAAAAAAATAAAAAATCTCAAAAGTAGAGTTGTTAGTGTAAACTCTTGATCTCTCTGTACATTTCTAATAGATGATCCACCTCTAAAAATCTTATATTTAAAAAAATTAGCCAAATTCAATCGTGAACAAATTTTTTGACTGTAATTTGAAAATCTGCATTATAAAAAATATGTAATTTTTTTTTCTCTCCATATTTTCTGTCATATTTTCAGTAACGAGTTTTTTTCACACACGACCTTAGTTTGACTTCACTCTATTCTAAAAAAGACAAATAAACTTTAAACAGTTGAGTCTATTCTCCACTTATAAAAGCTACAAAATTCAATGATTAATAAATTAAAAGATTGAGTTTCAAGGAAAAAAAGTGCGTCTATTTGTCTATTGCAATCCAAGTTTCATATATTTATATTTCTCATGAGATAGTTGAGAAAACTCAAGCTTTTTAACAACAAATTAATAACAATGAGGATCTGCTTGTTGTTTTGATGACAAACTGTTAATGTAGCATGGAAAGGAATGTGAGTGACCATTGTGACAGAGATTTGGAATTAAAGGAACAAAGTGGTGTTTAATAGAGGGATAGTGGATACAATGGAAATATTTACTCTAGCTCAACTTAAGGGTTGGTCTTGGTTTAAGCACAAGTTTATAGGGTGCACTTTTTCATACTCAGATTGACACTTTTCACCTATTAAATGTCTGAAGCCCCTTGGGTAATACAAAAATTTGACCACGAGAGGTTTGAAGGAGATACATGCAAGTGTTTTTACGAGGAAGAAGATTCTTGTTTTTCTGATAACGGGATAGAAGGTTAGGAAGCTGCTTACTTTAGGTGTGCACTACTTTGTGATGGTAGGGGGAGGGAGTAAAGTAGTGTAGGTGATTTTTTTTTTCAACATGTATTCTGCTTTCTCTGGTTTGACTGTGTATTGGTTCCTATTCGGGCTCTGACCACACTTGACCGGTACATTTTTCTGTAACGGGTTGGAACACCCCTGAAGTGTTCCTTTTTATTCTATTCATTTTTGGCTGTGCAAAAAAAAAATAACAATGAGGATCAAATCAACCATAGAAAAATGGAAATTATAAACAAAATATTCGAAAAAACAACAAATACTTTGTAAAAGATATAATTATATTAAATAAATATTTTTGCAGTTTTTTTCTTTGTTAAATTGAATTTCTCATCACTATCTGACATTGTAATATTTTATTACTATGATTAAATTTATTAGATATTATGGTAAAATTGTTAAACATAATGTATATTTTGTTTTTAGTTTTGTAAATGTTTAAAAACTTTAATTATTTAAATTATATTATGTTAAAATTGTTAAATGCGATTATTATATTTTTTTTTAATTTTATAAATTTGATAGGTTTAATCATTTGAATAATAGAAATAAATTTATTATATAATAGGTTTAAGGTAAAAAAATTGACTTGGTTTCCTATTTATTTTATTTTTTTTTGGAAAATACTTGTTTTAAATTATAGAGTAAGATATGTAGAAAATTTTGTAACAAAAAAATATTTATTTTTTTATCAACAAAAAATAATATGAATTAAATAGAGTAACCAATTCGGCTAGACCCACTACAAGAAAAATCGCATTTAGCTACATCAAAAATTCGCATATAATGGACAAAATCCGAACCCAGGTCCTTTAGCATCCCTACACAAGTCATAATCACTACACCAACATCAACTTTGCAATCATATACTCATTATTATTATTCTTATTATGACTCTTGTTATTATTATTTTTGTCAATATTAGTAAGTATAATATTAATAGTACTAAAATAATAATATTATTATCTTTAATATTAATAATAATAGTAATCATATTAATAATAATATTAATAATAATATTAATAATATAATATAAAAGTATTAATAAATTAATAATAATAATATTATTAATATTAATATTAATAAAATTATTAATAATATTAATATTAATAATAATTAAAAAATAATATTAAATATAATAATAATATTCTTAATCATATAAGTTAATAATAATAATATTTATTATAATAATAATATTAATAATAATTCTAATAATATTATTAATTATATAAGTTAATAATATATATATATACCAATTTTAATAATATTATTTATTATTATTATTATTATTAATGTTAATGTAATTAATAATAACAATAATAATTAGTAATAAATTAAAAATAATAATAATGATAATTATTATAATTTTGATAAAATTAATTATTAATATTATTTACGGAAAAATTCGTTGGTAACTATATATGGATTTGGATCCATAAGTAAAATCCGTACGTAAAATCCATAGGTAATTATATACAAATTTGGATCTGTATGTAATTACATACGGATTTAGATCCGTAGATAATAAATCTGTATGTAAAATCCGTATGTAATGAATCCGTATATACTAAATCCTATGTAATGTTAAATTTACAAACGAATAAAAATCCATATGTAATAATGCGTATGTAAATCAAGAATTTCTTATGGTGACCTTCTGCAACGATAAGGAACAAAAATATAGTAAGAGGATCTCCTTGCCTCAACCCTTTAGACGAAGAAAATTCATTAGTAAGACTACTATTTATCAAAAAAATATGGTTGATGACTCTAAGGTTACCTTAATTCAACTTATCCATTTGTTTCTAAAGTCTAATCTCTCCCCAGCATGTATTACAAGAAATTCCACCTAATAGATTCGTATTATTTTTCATAATCTACCTTAGAAATATACCACTTCTTCATCCTTTCCTTACTTCGTATAGTCTCATTTGCTATTAATACACTGTCTAAAATTTCTCTATAGTCTCAAAAAGGCAAATTAAGTGTGGTCTACCAAAATATGGAGGGCTTCTTTGAACCTTAATGAAATAACTTTTGCAACTAATTTATATACACTTCCCATAAAAGATGTAAGTCTATATTCTTCTAATTTTTGTGGGCTTTGACATTTTGGTATTAATGTGTATTACACCCTTTTGACCATCTATCTGTGATGTGAAATCCTTAGTTGCTTGTATAATATCTCTTTTGAGCACATTCCAAAATCTTGTGATGTTAAATTGAATTGTGATGTGTATTCCAGTAGTTTTACACACTTCCCATATTGCCCTCCTAATCTTCTCCTCCGAGAATACTTTTATTAAATTCTGCACTTATTTTATTAAACTCAACATTTTTCTAATTGCATTTTAAAGTCCATTGTCTCTTTGTACCGAGTCTCAATGTGAACCTTAATTTATTTGTTAACCCCTCTTAGGTCCTCCTGCCATTTACCCTTGTATTTTAATACCTTTAATTGTATTTCTAGTACTCTTCCACTTAGTTGTTAAGTGAAAAACCTAGTATTTAGATCACCCGCAGCCAACCACCTAATTGATTTTTGTCTTATCATACTCTTTAACCTTACTTTTGTCTTATCCATATCAGCTTGGAGTATCATCCTCTCTTTTCTCTGAATATTATCAATTTCACTTTTGTCATTCCTTTTATTTATCTTTGCAATACTATCAATTAGACGTTGTTTTCTCTTTTCCAAATCTTCAAAGACTTCTTCATTCTAAATCCTCAGATCATACTTTAATTTCTTGAATTTCTCTTTTACTAAAGTCAGGTGAGACCCCAATTATCATAACACAACACTATTTTGTTACAAAAGACTCAAATTCACTATGTAATTACCACACATCCAAAGATCTTAATGGTGCAAGACTTCAATATATTTATACAGATTTTAAGATCAAAGAACAATGATCAAAATATTCTTATCAAAGACACAGAGTCTACTACCAGACCATGTGTCTTCTCATTCTCTAGACATTAGTGTTGTGTCCAATCTACTCTTTGTTAACTCATTTACTTTGTACCACTTATATTTTTTACCAATGAGTGACATATCTACCACTTCTAGGTTTTATATGAACGGGTTAAAGTGTTATATCTGCCGCCTATTACTATTACTGTCGTTTACTCCTTTTCTATCATCTAAACTTCTAACCGCATTAAAGTCTTAGACTAAGAACCACAATTTCCCTCTCCTCTTTCTTGCACTTTATGATTTCCTCCCACATTACCCTTTTGTAACTAAAGACGCATGATGAATATACATTGACAACGTTGACTTGTGTTTCCTCCTTTTCCCACAGCCCTATGACAATTATAAACCCATTTTTACATACAGATTTCTGAATCTTAAATTGGCCCACATCTCATATGGTTAATATTCCAGCAACATTATATTCCTTGTGAAGTATGAACCTAATTCACATCACTATCCCCCATATTACACTAATCTTCTCCCTATTAATTTGGACTGTTTTCGTTTCCTGTATAAGTGTCATTCCGAAACCATCTTTCATAATTACTTGACACAGGTACTTCTATTTTATTGGTCCCTCATACTTAATATATTTATTTATTACCATCATCATTTCCTTCTTTCCTATTAAATCTTCTACTATTATCCCTCTTTTCATGTCTTGTAATTGCTTAGTTATTTGAGGTTCCTCTGGTGAAAATGTTACACCCATTTTTTTTCTTAGACTCCAAATTCTATTGGCCTTCAGATAACTATTTCTTAACCAAAATAATTTATTACAATTAATAATATAATACAATTAATCATATCAATGTTAGAAATAGAATTACAGAAATTGAAAATAGCTGACCGTATTTAACATCGTCGGTTCGCTCTAGATAAAAGGAAAGTCGTTTCATAAAAAACATTTTCTACGAATATATTATTTACAGATTTTTTTTTGGAGAAAATTCGTGAAAAATTATATTTTATGTAGGTTTTGAATGTTTCCCATGACTTTTCATGGTAAAAAATATTGATGTTTCTTGTAATGCATATATTTACATTGGAATAAACAGTATAAATTATAAAATATAAATCATACGTGAAAATAAATACCAGCTTAATTAGTAAATGGTGTTGGAAAGAAACATGAATTGTCACTTTTCTTTTTCATGAAAACAAGGTTTGTGACTTGTCACCGACGAAGAAATTGACTCCTACGGTCTTGAATTTAGTTTTGGGAAGAATCAAATCCCATACGAAAAACAAATTATCAGAGTAATCTATTTTGATAAATAATAAGCATTATTTTTAGGGTATTAGAAATACAATTAACAGTGGATTTTTTTTAGAAAAATTACGTTTTTAATTACTGTACTTTTGTTGTCAAAAATAATTTTAAGCCTATTCTTTTAACGAAACTTCCTCTCTTTCACTAATTTTATTAAAGGAAAAATCATAGAAGGAAATAATCTTATATTTTAAAAATTAGAAGACTAATTTAATCAGTTTAAAAGTACATACCCTAAAATTGAGTGTTGATAGAAAATGTAAAGACCAGAAACACAACTTTTTCTATTTTTTATGAATCTTCTACCATTATATACTCTCACTTTAATTTTTAGTGCACCTCTAACATTATTTCTAATAAAAATATTTTATATTTATTAATTTCTTAATCAGTAACCAAACACATGTTTTGTCAATGGTACTTGATGGTATGTTGAAGCATCTCATTTTTTAAAAGAAGTTATTAGAGTGGAAACAACCTGGACTCACATCCTTTTGTTGAGAACTGAATATATGAGGCAGATTAGGGTCCACAAGTCCACATTATCAATCACTTATTATCAAAATCGCCATTAATGTTAAAGCTAAGAATAATAAAGTTTGGACAGAAGAATGCTAAGAGTAAAGCCAAAGGCTTTGGTCATTTGAAGCAATGCATTCTACCCATAATTAATTCACTCTTTATGCCCCACTAATAACCACCCCTTTGGTTGTTGTTCATAATCATTCCTTTTTTTTTTTTTTTTTTTCATTTCACATTATCACAAGAAAATCACACTTCATTATTTAGCAACATAACTGAGATAGTGTTAGGTGTGTGATGGTTCAGGGAAAGAGACAAGGACCTGCTATCTTCTGGTCCGTTGGATGAAAGCAAGATCTGATCAGCTAATACAATGGAAGTTTATCTTATCTCTGTTTCTCAACACTGATGCTCACACCGTTTTACACGAAGGATCAATTAAGAATCTTTGGTAGTGTAGCTTTTAAGTAATGATTGTAGCAAAGATTAAATTTATTATATTTAAAATTTTATTGACGAATAAAAATATTGTGTTATACTGCTAATACTAATTTTTTATTTTAAAAATAATTTTGTTAATATAGTTGTCTTCCAATTATTCTTCACGTAATTTGATTCTGCATATATAAATAAAAAAATCTGACACTAAATCCAAGAAAATCTCATGAACTCAGTACAACCAACGAACCACGAGCCTTGCACACGTAGAAGCCTGCAGAGCTCGAGATTCTCATTAACAGTACCAGTCAGGCATCCACATATAATGTCAAGTTTCTTTGACTGCAATTACATGTCATCTTTTATTTCTCAATTGCAAGATCTCTTTGATTTATTATTTATTTTACCTTATATATATATATATATATATATATATATATATATATATTAACATTTTAGATTTAGATTTTATATATTTCTATAGTGTTCTACTTTTAGTTTTCAAATAAATACACCGAATTCAATACTTTTCATAGAATTCAAAATCCTGTTTTATTACGTTACTTTAAATGGAGATAACTAAACATGCTCTACGGATAATGTTACTTGTGTCTCTCAAATTTTTTTGAAGTTTTCTTCTTTTTATATGTTCTTTTTTCGAATTGAGAAATTAAAATTTATTTTTATCCGATTTTATCGTAAGGTTAGGTGAAAAAACGATTATATCAGTTTGATTAAACATATATTAAAATTTTATTATGGTTAGATATTTTTGTTTTAAGTTCCTACATTTTGAATAACTTAGTTATTTGGATTTTGAAATTGTTTTAGAAAAAGGTATTGCAGATAAAAAGAAATTATTTATGTTTTGATTCAAAGATTCAAATAAATGATATGAAGGTGAAGTAGTCCTAATATATTTGTATAGTTTGAATAAATAAAATTTGTTGTGTGTTATTATTTTTATGTTAGATTGATATATTTGAGAGTTGTAGTTGATATTAATGTTTGAGTTTGAGATGATATTTGTATAGTTTGAATAAATAAAATTTATTGTGTGTTATTATTTTTATGTTAGATTGGTATATTTGAGAGTTGTAGTTATAATTTGTTAAACTGATTTTGGGTAAAATTTTGAAAATATGTTTATTTTTTGATATTTTCACTTAAGTGAGTAAATTTTTCTTCAAGAAAAAAATAATATTACAACTCAACCTCTGGTTTGACCTGATTTTTTCTCATGCTAGTCAAATCTTGTTTAATATAAAATAATTTCATTCAAGTGAGTCAATTATCACTCAAGTAAAAATAACACTATAATTCATTCCTCTCAAACATATTTTAGCTTAAGCAAGTCAAATCTCACTCAAGCTAGTCAAATCTCACTAAAGCTAAAAAAAATATATTTTCCTTTTCTTGTCCTCTCAATGGATGATATATGATTATTTATTTTAAATGTGAAATGACTATTAATTTGAATATTTAATTGATTTATGAAATTTTTAAATGACATATGTTGTATGAAAATAGTTGTTGAAAGTGACAAAAATTGTATGAATTTAGTCACAAATCTAGAAAGATATGTGAACTTTTGTTTTGTGTTGTATATATTAAATATTGATACCTGTGTTATAACATAATCCTCTTTACTTTAATAATACTATAAGTCACATAGACTGAAGTATAGATATCATGTAGTGAAAGTTGAGAAGAAGAAATGTATAACTTAAATTTCCTTTAATCCATTATTTTTGGATTCACTTGGAAATCTAAGTCTTAAATTGAATTAAATGTTAATTTCTAATAAGATATTCTTAATATGAGATGATAACCTATATTAGATTGTTAATATATATATATATATATATATATATATATATATATATATAGTTTTTTTAGAAAAGGAAATTTAAAGCTTTTATTGTATTTCACATGTTCTTCTTACATTTATATTTATATTACTTATTATATTCATAATATATCACTATAGAAACATAAATATATATATATATATATATATATATATATATATATATATATATATATATATATATATATATATATATATATAAATAGTGGATACTTTATTAATGAATGTTACGTGCAGTGATATAATAATTATATAACGCTGTTTTAATATTACTGAATTTACTATTTATTGGTTTCTAATAATTTACTGTTTAAACGAAAATATAAAAAATGAGACTAAGAAAAAAAAAGATATTTTTTAAGTGAAAACTTTAACGATAAAATAAGACGATTTACCATATATATAAATATAAAATTTAACCTATATATAACAATAATAATAATAATAATAATAATAATAATAATAATAATAATAATAATAATAATAATAATAAAATATTTACAGCATAATTATTTATGTTTAAAATTAAAATTTATTATGTTTATAAATATTTTATTATTATCTACATTTTCATAATAAATTATATTAATTATAAACGTTTTGACACTATCAGTTATATTATAAATGCTTTTTGTATAATTGATTAAATGTTAATACTTTCTTAATAATTATTTATCTATAACATTAATAAAGGAGATTATTTCTTTTTAGTTACCAGTCTGGTGTTACATATCCTTACTATTTGACTTTTTAGATAACTGTTATTTGAAACTTAATTAACTATTCACAATAAAAAAATTATTTACTTAATAAAAAATTAACATTCCAAAAATTTTAAAGTTCTATTTAAAAGTAATTAATTAGTATAAAAATATTAGCTTCCGTTACTTAATGAAGATCTCTATACCAGTTCCTCCAATATTCGATAGAGATATTAATATAAAAATCTAAAAATCTAAAAATCTAGGGATCTAGACCAAGTTATCATAACAAAACTAAATTTCAGTATAATCTTAATTAAGTTGAGAGAAATACTTTTTTTAACTGTTTCTACTAAGATTGATGACAAAAATCTAAGAAAAAACAGATAATAAGAAATCTTTAGAACAAATATAAACTTTTTGAAATTCTGATCGGTTAGAAATGATCCTAACTCTCCAGCTACTACTGCAAGGTGTGATCAGATTCTAAAACAGATAAGATATGAAAATGAAAAGGAAAAATTAGAAAAAAGAGAGAACTTGGTTGAGAGAGATTAGAAAAAGAAATTGGAGACGGAGGGCTCGTGGGGTTTTATTTTTATAAAGCTTCCTGAGCCTTAAAAAAAACCTATCTACAATAAATTTATTTATTGTTTATTACTTTTATAATATTTTTTATAAATTTAATAATATTTTTTTATTTTGATAATTACTATAATAAAAAATGTACTTTTCATTATCATAAAAAAGTGAACATCCATGTGTTTCTACTAGTACTAGTAAAATAAATAATAAAAGTAAAAGTATTAAAATAATTAAATTAAATAAATTAATTTAGTTGAATATTTTTATATACATTCATATTACAGAAGCAAATAATAAAAAACATTAAAATAATAAATAAAATAAATTAATTTAACATTTTAGTAATAGTTATGTTTTATATTATAATCAGAAATAATTAAAACAACAAATAAATAAATAAATTTAATTTTGATATTTGTAAAGTAATTATTTTAATATATTTTTATTTTGAAATATAAATTTTTCATTTATTAAAATTTAAAAACAAGTTTTTATTTTAATTTAAAATTTATTTTAACTCTAATTAATATTTTTTAAAATATTTTTATATAAAATTATTCTCAAAATTTATTTTACAATTTCTTTTTCTCTTTCTCTCTATTCAAATAATTAAGTTTTATATCCTCTTTTCTTTTATCTCTTTATTTTTTTCACACTCTCCCTCCAATTCAAACAAAACATTATGATAATATACATTCTACATAGATTAAATTGGGTTACAATTCAGTGATATTTTTTTCTTAAAATTATTATTATTTTTTTTTTTGTTTTTGGTCTTAAAAACATTTTACAGTATTAGTCAATATTTGTTTTTGTCTGTGAATAATTAAAATTTGAAAACAGTTTGTTTGTTTTATATTTTTGAAAGAGAATAGACATATATTTTCATGCTTACCGCTTTTCTTATTTGTGATTAACCTTTTAGATTGTAAAAGATTTGTTTCATAGATTAAGACCATGTGAAAATATAACATAAAAATCCAATTTCTATTATATCTGGTAAAATAAATGCCAAAATGTGAAACTGAAATATCAATAACAAATCAAGTATTAAATAAATCAATATAAGTCTTAAATAAACAAAAATATATATTGAGTTTTAACTAAGTACATGTAAATTTCAAATAAGTGACAATTAAACTAACATGATAAATGAATCAAAATAATAACGGTGGTTTAAAGTTTATTTCGCATATTTGGCTTTTCAGTTGAAGTGACTGTTAAACTAACATGATAAAACATCATTTAATATAAGGAGACAATATGAGATTGGTTTGACGAAAATGAAAGAAACAATTGACCATAATTTTCTTTATTTTTAAAATAAATAAATAAAATATGAAAGTTGACAAACTAAATCAATATAATCCATTTTTGTCAAGTGTTTTGATTTATACAAATAAACTGAAAAACATTTTAATTGATTTGCATTTTTTTCCTTCTAAATCAAATTAGACGTACTTATTTATTTATTATCATTACTAGATGATGGTTCTTTATGACTTAGATTAGCAATAATATTATTACTATTGTTAATTGTTACTATCATTGATAATATACTTAATATTGTTACTATCTTTATTATTTTTTAAATTTTTTCACATATTATTATTTTAAATATATAATTAATTATTTCACTGCATTTAATATTTGTAAGATCACTTTTAATTTTTTAATTAATTCAAATTAAAAATATTCAACATTACAACTTAAAAAAAGTAATGTTTTACTATAAGATGTTATGCAAAATTTACATATAAATAAAATTGTAATTTTTTTATCAAAATAAAAAAAATATATTCAAATTTTTAAAATAAATAGAAGTACTAAAATATTTAATAAGAATTTAGTTATTTTAAAAATATTTAAAATTAAGGTATATAATAATATTTTTTTAAAAAACATAAATTTTATTTATGCAATAAACTTATATAATTATATATTTTTATGACATTTTACATCTGCTAACGAATTGATTAACTATTTTTATCAAATATTTATAATTTAATAAATTATTTTGTCATTTTAAAAATTAAAATTTATGAAGTAAACATATACTAATTTTGTTAAACAGACTCATATATTATTATGTTGGTAAAACTAGTTTATAAATTAGTTAAATAAATTAGAGTATAACTTATTTATCTTACTAAAACTATTTTATTTATTAGATATCAATTAAGTTGGTTAAAAATATTATATAAAATAATTTTTTATACGTTTAATATAATTATGTGATTAGATTTATAGTTAAAATTATTAATATATATATATATATATATATATATATATATATATAAAGTTTTTTTTTTCTTTTTTTTTTTTTTTATGAATTAATTGAAATATATTTTATCTATAAAAATATAAATATTAAAAAATTATAGAAAATTAAAAATTTATAAAAATATATTGAAATATCTTTATCTGTGTGGATAACTTTTGTATAAATATTACAAAAATAAAATTTTATTATAACTTAAAATTATTTAATTTATAAACTATATATTTTAAAAAGTAATTTTGAAGTCGTCAATGAGTTAATTTTAATTTGTAAAAATATATTTTCACAAAATATTTATAAAGAAAAGATGTTATTTAACCAAATTAACTGTATAACTCGTAGTTGAATAGTGGGTTGGGATATGATGTTGCAAGAACACGTGTATCTGAAACTTCTGGTCTTTTGTTCGTAATTTTGCCCACATATAAAGGTATCTCAGTCCTCGACTCCCGTGTTGGCAGATCCAATAAAAGCACCAAGCCGACACTTTTCTCTCTCTTTTCTTCTCTCTTATTTTTCTGTCATTTTCTCTTCACTTCCCTATCTTGTCATTTCTTCTTCACCAAACACTCTCTCTCACTCTACAAAGAAAGCTGAGCTGGTTATGGGTGTTATGGTCGCTTCACACTCTCACTCCTCCACTCTCCACCGCTCAGAGATCACACATCATTTGCGTTTTCCTTCCAACTCTTGATGTCTCAAACTTCAACCTTCAAACACTCCTCAACTATTCTTATTTCCACGCTTCTCACTCAACTCGAACACACCATATTGTAGCAGTTCGGCTAATGCCCTGTTAACTTTTTCGATCATCCATTCCATGCACCACCTCAGACTTTGTTCGTAGAGGTGAGAAACCTCCCAACACACCCTTTTTTAGACATGACAATATAAACACATACCACATATAGCACAAAACCTCTGCTTTTCTTCTTATTTTCTAAACTTTTCGTTTACAATAACATGAGTTCTTATAGCTTGTCTGGTTTGTTCTCTTAGTGGAAAAGGGGGAAACAATATTTTTGTCGTGATTTCCAGCTACATGCTAATTATTTGTGGGCTGATATGGTTGAGGACTTATGTTTTGTTATGTTTGTGTAAACAGAAATACTGTGATGGATTTATGTTTCATGGAATTTACGAATTTGTATATTGTGATTGTAAGTTTCTGGCTGAACACTAGGAGTGTACATAACGAGGTTACTAATAATATTTCCCTTGTGATTAAGTTTTATACTCTACAGTCATGTTGTGACCATACAGTATCACAAGTTTAGTTTAATTTCTTTTGAGAATTTCTTGATATACAGTGTTTCTGGATGGAGATCATATAATACTATAATAGTAATCAAACAAAATCTTGATTATTTTGCACGGAATTTTATGCTTAATTTTTGTTTGCTTGGATCCTTGTTCTGTTTTAAGATGAACTTGTCCTTCAAGTTAGACTTACAGTAGCACTCTACCTTTCTACTGGCCTTGACTTCGTGTAGGTTCCTCCCTGTTAAAGCTTTTAGTATTATGGATCAAAAAACTTGGCTTTGGAGGAAAAAATCCTCAGAAAAGACAATTATAGCAGCTGACAACACGGATCTCACTTCAAAAGAAAATGAGGAGGTGATTTAACTATTTCGAGCATTAATTATTCGATTCTGATCAATGTCATGATTAAGCTGGCTTCTTGCAAGTTGCAACCTTGTCTTTTTGTCATTTGTCTTACTCTTATTTACCAGTATTACGTCAGTACTTCATGAATTAATCTTGTATCCTTATTAATAAGAATGATAATCCAGATTTTTTGTCCTGTGCATTTTCTTCTGAATTATTATGATTATAAAATTGGCAATATAATTCTGGTTGTATCTACTCATCAGACTTTGAGGACTATCTCAACTTTGATTATAAAATTGACAATATAATTCAGCTTCAGATAATTTGATCATCCTTAGGAAATACTGAAGGGTCATTTATCCTGAGAGAAAATAAAGTTATTTCTCCAAGGCAAAGCCCACCACATAAATGCAGCGACTAAAGGCAACTCACTAAAGGAGAGGATTTGGATAATCCACGAATTGGCATTATTAGTTGTAACTTGTAAGGATGTTTATCGAATCTATTCCTGATCTAAGCCAAAGATCATTTGTATGAGAGCAGTCACGCAGTGATTGAAGAATGTCTTCAAAAGGGCAGAACATCTGGGACAGCCAGCAGAGATAGCTAAGTTACATTGAAACCTTTAGCATTAGTAGGAAGGGCCAAATAAAGGATCTGCCAGAAGAAGAAACGAGATTTTCAAATATACCATAACCTCTACCAAATTGGATTTGAATAATTTTGTATTTCTGACATAAGCACAATTAGGCTGATGCTGATGAATATCTGTCAGAAGCATGTCCATCCTTACTTTGAAGATTAGTTGTAATTGTAATGTTGGCAACAATTTGGATAGTAGAGTTAGGATGCAAAGGATAAACTCCATTGAAGTCCCAATTTGCTTCCTTCCAAATATCAGCAATATGGACAAAATGGACTTGGTGAGCTAATAGGCCCATCCCTGTCCAGTCATCAAAGAACAAAGCCGAGGTCCCACAACCCATTTAGAAATAAATGCTTGACACGAATAGCAAACAGCCTTTTGAATACTCCTCCAGACATAAGAGTCATTCCTTCATAGAAAGAATAGAAGCCTAGTCCCTTGAAGGTCCTACATCAACTAGTGATATCACAAAATAATAATAATATATAGGTAGGTGTAAACTTCATCTTATTAAGCAGATTTTGTATGTAGGATTGGATTAACCTTAAATTCCACTTTCTTAAGATGGTAGCAGAACATATGAGAACTTATCTAGTGAGATTTGTTGGCATATCATGTCACTCGATATTAGAACTCTATTTTTGAGGACATTCAATGTCCTCTTCATATGAGGATGTGTTAGAGATCCTACATGAACTAGATATATGATCATCATCACTTTGATCCAAGGCTTATGCTCCAAGTAATAAGTTGCAAAATGAATTTTCGTAGAAGAGAAATATTGACCAACCAGGATTCCCTCACCCCTAAGACACCATGAATTTTTGGCCCAATGATCTCCTTTCCAACCCCTATGTGCACCGTTTTTAGACCAAAGGATGTTTCTGCAAAGTTTTTGCTTTATTTATTGATATAAATGGTAGTTTGTCTTATTTAACCTTTTTCTGTTTCAGGTACAGGCACTTATAGCTGATAAAGACGAATTAGTGAAGGACTTGAAAAGATTAAATAACAAGCTTGATTCAGCACTTTCTGACAGTAATGCAAAAAATGAGCTGGTGAAGAAACAAACAACGGTTGCACAAGAAGCAATGGCAGGTAGCTTTCTTTAATATCTCTGTGTGTGTATTCTTTTTCATTACCTTGAAATGCGGGACATGAAAAGCAGATAAATAACCGCTTGTGTAAAGTGTTTTTAGTGTAATTTTATGAATCTCTGATAAATTCTTGCTTTTGAAGGTTTGAAGAAGGCAGAGGCTGAAGTGTTGTCTATGAAGCAAGATCTGGATGACGCTTTGCAGCAGCGAATAGTTTATGAAGAGAGGGTAGCTCATTTGGATGGAGCTCTCAAGGAGTGTATGCAGCAGTTACGATTTGTTCGAGAAGAACAAGAGCAAAGGATTCATGATGCTGTGATGAAGGCTTCAAAAGGATTTGAAAAAGAGCGCATGGTTTTGGAGGAGCAGTTATCTGAGAAAAGTAAAAGGCTTGCCAAAGCTGAGATTGATAATTCTCATCTGAATAAATCCATATTTGCAAGAGAAAATTTGATTCAAGAGCTGAAAAGACAGTTGACTCAAGCTGAGGCAGATCATAGTGCACTCATGAGTAGATTAGAGTCCACCGAGAAAGATAATACCTCTCTGACATATGAGGTTCGTGTGCTTGAGAAGGAACTTGAGATCCGAAATGAGGAAAGGGAATTTAATCGCCGAACAGCTGATGTTTCTCATAAGCATCACTTAGAGAGTATAAAAAAAATTGCCAAGTTAGAATCAGAATGTCAGAGGCTGCGCCTTCTGGTTCGGAAGCGGTTACCAGGTCCTGCTGCCCTGGCAAAAATGAAGAATGAAGTTGAAATGTTGGGACGGGATTCATTTGAAATAAGGAGGAGTAAATTGAGTTCAACCAGTTCAGTGGTTGAATCTTCAGTTGACACTTCTCCTGAGACTCCGAATGGAAGAATCAGTACTTTGACCGAGCAGTTATGTGCTGTGGAAGAAGAAAACAAGGTTTTAAGAGAATCCCTAAACAGGAAAATGAATGAGCTTCAATTCTCAAGAGTAATGCTTTCTCGCACAGCTTCCAAACTTTTGCATCTTGAGTCGCAGATTGAAGAACTATCTAAGGGCCATGTAACTGTGGAACAGCATAAAAGTAACTTTGCATCACACGAGTTCTCTTTGGCATCATTGTCTGATGCTGGCAGTGATGACAAGGCTAGCTGTGCGGAGTCCTGGGCTTCTGCATTGATTTCAGAATTGGATCACTTTAGAAGTGGAAAGCAAAAGGAACCATTGTCATGCAAAAGTGTTGGAGCTTCAGAAATAAATCTTATGGATGACTTTGTTGAAATGGAAAAATTAGCAGTGGTCTCTCTTGAAAAAGCCACTGAAATTCCATCTGCTTCTTTGAAAGCTGTTAATGAGATCAAGTGCCTCTCAGAGACCGGGACAAAGGAGAGCACTCCCGAAGAAGGTAAGGAGATCGTTCCAGTTCCTGATCACAATCTGTCCAGGACAAGCCAGACCACCCCGGAAGTAGTAGGTATGGAGATCATTCCAGTGTCTGATCACATTTCAGACCTCTCAAAGTCGAATAAGAACACTTGTTCCATTGACATATTTGGGGGCATTGTTCCTGGTTGGCTTCAGGATGTAGTAAAAATGGTCCTGGAACAAAATCATGTTACTCACAAAGGTGCTGATGATATACTTGATGATATTAGAGTAGCTTTGAGGCATGTGAACAAGTCCAATCTGTGTGACTTTGATTCAAGCAGAGGCTCGGTTCATATCGACACACAGAATCCTCCCCAATGTATTCATTGCGTCTCATGTTCAGATAATTCTTTGGTGGTTAATCCATCCGGTGGTGAAAATAATGCTGACATCTTGTCAATAAAGAGAATCGAACCACAATATCAGGAAGATCTGAGTAAATCAATTGGAAAGATAATTGAAATTGTTGAAAGAATTAGCCTGTCAGCTGTGGATTATGATAGTTCAGATCCCTTGCACAAAGGAGACAAGGATATTCTTTCGTACAAGAATCTAGGAATGCCTACAGGCTACATGGCCCGTGTTTTCCAGTGGAAAACATCTGAACTCAGTAAAGTTATAGAGCAATTTCTACATGTGTGTTATGATTTACTGAGTGGCAAGACTGATTATGGAAATTTTGTGAAAGAAATAACAACGGCACTGGATTGGATTATGAACCACTGCTTTTCACTTCAGGATGTTTCTAGTATGAGGGATGCTATCAAGAAACAATTTGATTGGGATGAGACACGGAGTGAAGGTGAAATAGAGAATGAGCTGACAAGTCATTTGGCAGAGAAAGATAAGTTGCATCTTACCAGAGAAAACTTGTCATCTTTGCCTCAAGTAACTACTACATATGGTCATGATCTTCAGAATGGAGAGATATATTATAACGAGAAAGAACTTACAAATATTAAAGATAAATTAATCAGTGCTGAATCTCAAAAGGAAGTCTTGGAGAGGAAGCTTCAATCAGCTACTGATAGGATTGAATCCTTAATGAATCAAATCCAGGAATCAGAGAAAACTATTGACAGCTTGAGATTGGAGATACAATCATTTAAAGAATCCAACGGAAAGCTCGAGGATGAAATAAGAAATCAGAAACTGATAAATTCAAATCTTGATGCACAGCATACAGAAGCAGAATTAAAAGCGGCTCATAACAAGGTTTTGGCTTTAGAATTGGAACTGGAGAGTAAGAACAGCAGTTGTGAAGAATTAGAGGCCAAATGTCTTGAATTGCAGCTCCAGCTTGAATGGTATGAATCGCCCTCATATTTGTTTCTATTCAATATGCTTTTTGAACGTCTGGTTTTTAATTTATAATTGTGGATTATTGTCACATATCAAATTAATGTTCTCAGCATGTCAAAGGAGTGCTCAAAACATGAAATTGCTGACAAAGATAAGCCACTGCGTAATGTAAGTTCATCTTTTTCCTGTCCTTTTCTTGTTGATTCGTAGTTAGATTACTGGTTCCTGTGTAATTTTTAAGAATATTTAATCAAGAGGAACCATGGTTCCTCAAAGAACAAAGTTAGCCCATTTAATATTTGGAATAACAAGACTTTAACTTGCCTTTTAAACTACAACTGTAAACGCCAATTTAGAGCACGTTAGCATTAAGCAATATATCCAATATATACAGCTGACATAGTCTTATTCTGTGTATTATGAATTGACTACCTGTTCAAATTCATTTCTGTTGTGCTTGTGTTGGTATTGAGTTGAGGAGTGCGGATGAATCTTGCAGGGTTGGGAGATAACAGCTGCTTCAGAAAAGTTGGCAGAGTGTCAAGAAACTATCCTTAATCTTGGAAAGCAGTTGAAAGCAATGGCTGCACCAAAGGATGCATCCCTTTTTGACAGTGTTGTTACCACCCAATTTAATACAATGACCAACAATGCAGCCACCACCATCACCACCACAGCTAACGTAGACCCAAGTCCTCCTCATCCAAAGGTCATAAAAGTGAAAAACCGATCTCTGCTTGATCAGATGCTAGCTGATGATACAGCCCTGGTTCCCAAAGCAAGTGATGGCAACTCGAACATCATCGTTCCTGGCGTTATAGAGCCCCTAGAAAAGATTTTACTTTTGAACGGTGTTAAAGATCGTGAAGAGAAAAGGGCTGATAATTCTTTGGCCATTGTACCTGCTAAGAAACCAGGAAGTGGAAGTTTGTGGAGGAAGTTACTGAGGAGAAAGAAGAGAAGTGCCAGCTTGAAAACATCCTTGTAGTTGAACACATGAAATGTCCATACATGATAGATTGGTGTTTGTGTGTTTTGCTTTTGAATACACGCATGAAAACTAACAACCTGAAGTTGTTCTTGCTGTGAGAGACACCCACCATACACGCTGCTACGGTGTCGTGAGAATTCCCTTTAAATGACAGTTACGAGTTTTGTGACATTGTACTCAATCGTGTCCTTAGTGTAAATTGATTATCAGTGAAACATGTTCGTCTGTAGTTTTTCTCTTTCTTTTCCTTTTTTGAACTGCATCGATTCAACATTAAAAGGAATTTGCACTCATAAAATATTATAAATTATCATTGTAAAAGAAGTTAATATGCAGAATATAAATTCAAGATTGAAGGTGTTGGAGTTTAATTCTTTGGAAGAAACAATAATTGATTAGATTTTACTTACTATTGGGTAAAGTAGAGAAAGTCTTACTACCAAAAAAGAGACGCACCCGCTGCTTGTGTTTTTCTAAGATCAGGAATTCGTATTGGAATTGGTTTTCTATTATCTGCAATGAGCATTCTCGCATTATGGGATTAACCGTCGACAAATGCTAGTTGAAAACGTTCCTTTTGGAAGCTTTAGAAATTGTTTTAGTTGGAAGAAGTCACAATTATTTATAGCACTGGATATTAAGGAAAAGGAAAAATTATTACATGGTGTTAATTCTTCAGTGAACGGGATTCAGTAAAAATTTTATTTAAAGGTTCGTAGACCATATAATATCGTAGATTGTCTATTTGGGTTAACGTTTTGAGCTTTTAAATCAAACACTACTCACGTGTCTTTTCTAAACGTTTTGATGGTTTTATAAAAGGTAGTTCCACATTTTTTTTATAAGAATAATGATACGTTGAAATTCTTACATGTCAATGGATTCATTTGATACTCTTACGCATATTATCAAACTCGCAAGTTGACTTATAAATTCCTTCGAGTTCACGTTTCTACTATCCTTTACTGAGTTAACTCAGAAGTAAACTCACTTTTAGAATAAATTTGGAATCAAACTCGGCTCACTCGGTTAGATTCACGAGTCGGAAACCGAGACAACAAGTTGAAAAAAAAATTAGTCGTTTAGGGTTATTAGGTTGTGATTTCTTCACCGTACATCGCCGTCCTCCAGCTCCTGTGCCATTGTTGAACGTCATTATCCTCTTCTCACCATCCCGCCCGTCGCCCAACCTCGCATTGTCGTCCTGTCGCGTAGCCTTGCTTCACAAAAACGTCAAATCGTGGAACGTCGCCTCGCGTTCTTTGCCGTCGTCCAACCTCGCCTCGTTGTCATACATCACGACTTGTCCTCCCGCATCGCAGCATAGGTCGCGCCATGTCGCTACCGTTCACGCCTCACTATTCGTTGTTCAAGCCTCGCCTTTGCCGTTGTCACTTCAGTGGAGGTGGATTGGTGCTCCGCTTAAAATAGTGAAACTCCTCCACTCGAGTGTGCTTCAAATCCACTTAAAAAGAGAATAACTTTTTTTTGTTTGGTTATATTTTTATTTAATTTAGAATGTGGTTGGGTAGAAATAGATATTATTTTGAAATTGTAATTTATTTTTTTGTAGTTGATGTAAGTTTTTATGATGTCTGGGAGTGGCTCTCAAATTCCCCGGTGGAACATCAACCCCTCTTCCACCTAAAAGTAAAAATGCTACGGAAAATAAAACAAATATTAGATGGAAATATGGAATTGATGTTTTAGGAATTGGAAAAAAGGTAAAATGTAACTGATGTTCAAAGATTTTTAATGGAGTCATTTTCAGATTTAAACATCATCTAACTGAAACTAAATATCATTCTGAACCTTCTGTTTCAGCATTAGAAGAAATTAAGACTTTAATTATGAAAGTTGTCTCAGAAATTAAGACTTTAGGAGTTGAGTTTACAAACCCTTCGTGTTTACATAGACTCTCAAGTTTGATAACCTTGTCATAGAGGTGCCAGTGTGTTAATATACTCTCATTTCAGCTTTCCAGTTTCACTTCCTTTCCTTCTTCACTTTACCATCCCTTCATTTTCTGTCTTCACTTCGTCATTTCACTTAGCGTCGAGCAGTGAAAACCTTTTCCTCTTGACTTCATCATTTCCATTTGAGAACACATTTCCTTCACGTTTGCTCTTTCGTTCACATAATCATGAATGTTCGCATACCGTGACAGTGCTTCAATTTCTACTTTTTCTACTAAAGCTAAGGGTTTACCCCTCCTTTCATATGAGGACACCAACCTTAGAGTTTTGGCAGTTGTTGTCACATGTATGAATGAATACCAATTCATCAAATGAATTTCTTTTATTGTTACATTCTATGCAAAAGAAGACTAACTAAGGTTTAATTAACATATCTAAGTTCATTTTATGGAATTGTCTTTATTGATACTTGGAGTGTCATTAGAAAAATTTAGGGGTTACCCCTCTTTCATACAGGAACTCCTGCTTTGACATTTTGGCAACTGTCACATGTTTGGATGAGCATCAATTTATCACAAGACCTTCTTTTCTGGTTACATTCTATCCAAAAAAAAGTTTGATTAAGGTTCATTGCGGTGAGATTAGGGAAGTTGGAGCGAAAATCAATCGTCAACCCAAAACTAAACAATAAAACCATCAAAATAAAACTTCCGTTTACACCACAAATCCATAAAAGATCAACCTTTTATTCGAAAATGCAGGAAAGTGGAGGAATTGTCATGACTTCCGCATTCTTTAGAAGTCACTCTGCTTCTTTCAAAGTTGATTCCACATCCGTTAGAGGTGATTATGCATCCTTCAAAGGTGATTCTGATTCTTTAAAGGTGATTTCGCATCTTTCAAAGATAAACAATAAAACCATAAAAGAAGCTTTTTTTTATTGTAAACCCATAAAAGACCGATCTTTAATAAAAAAAACAGAAATGAAAGCATTCTCATGATATGAGAATGTTAACACCGACGGTTTTCAACAAAGCAATAGAGAAGGAGAAGGAAAAGAAAAAAAAAATGCTTATGATTATGTGCACAGAAAAGCAAACGTAAAGGAATGTGTTCTGAAGCTTAAATGATAAAGTGAAGAGTAAAATATTTTGACTGCTTCACACTCCGTGAAATAACACAATGAAGACGGAAAGTGAAGGGAAGTGAAGAAGGCAATGAAACAAAAAAGCTGAAATATAAAATATTATTTGTTTTGATATGTAAAAATGTTAAACGAATGTATTTACAACCTATCATTATTCTTTTATTACTGTCGGTTTCGTGAAAAATTTGTGCACAACACGCTTTCGGAAACGAAGAGCATCTAGATGGAAAGAAAATGTGAATCTTTTCAGATTAATTTTACAAAAACGTGTCCCACTTCACTGACTATGCGTAGAGAAGAGATTGCAAAGTAATTACTGCAAGCCTCAAAAGAAAACATGATGGGTTCAGAGAAGAAGCATTTTGTTCTGGTGCATGGGGCTTGCCATGGAGCTTGGTGTTGGTACAAGCTGAAGCCACGGTTGGAATCTGCAGGCCACAAGGTCACAGCCCTGGACCTTGCGGCCTCTGGCATCAACCTGCAGAAAATTGAAGATGTTGATACTTTCTCACAGTATTCTGAGCCTTTGCTGCAGCTATTGGCAACAATTCCCCCGAATGAAAAGGTGATTCTAGTGGGTCATAGCTTTGGGGGACTCAACGTAGCACTTGCCATGGAGAAATTCCCAGAAAAAGTCGAGGTCGGTGTTTTCTTAACAGCTTTTGTTCCAGACATTGAACACCAACCCTCTTATGTTCTTGAAAAGGTATGCTTCTGAGACTTCATATTACTAGTGCAAATTTCGAACTATTTTCTTACTCAGGAAAGTGAAACGGCTGTCCAATTAATGCAAATAAAAGAACTAATTTATACATAACTACGACGGACAAAAGTCACCGTATCAACAGATTCAATAAATATAGAAGAGAAAACGCTTTTAGGTTGTCATTTTCATTAAGCAGAAAGCTAATGTTTACTTCATCTGTATATCAATTTCCTTATTTACACATCCTTGTAAACCTAATAAATGTTGTTATCTTTACAATCATATTTTAGATACTAAATTTTCTTTATTGATCTCTTTTCCTAGTCACTATTTTTCTCTCTCCATAAACTTCATTGCTCTAGTAAAAATGTGTCAAATAAATCTAATTTTGGGACATCTTAAGTATACAGTTTCCCTTTTCGATGTACAGATATTACGAGACCGATTATATTGTCTTTGACTTTTTATCAGAGAGAAGAAATATAGAGAGTACCTATAGGGTGTAAAAAAATAGTAGAATATAAACAACCCTGCCAATATCATTATTAACAGGTGAAAAAAAAATTTCATCCTCATTTACCTTTATTCTTATATTTCAAATATTATTACAATTTTTTATTCAAGTTTCTTTTCTTTTTGCTTTCAATTACGTAACTTCTCTAAAGATAATTAGTATGAAGATTCTTTAAATTAAAACTAACAAATGATTGTGTAATTAATTAGTATAATGAGAGGACTCCGGAATGGCTAGACACTGAATTTTCCCCATGTGGAAGCAAAACATCGATGCTCTGTGGTCCCAGATTCTTCTCTGAGAAGATCTATCAGCTCACCTCAACCGAGGTAACTACATGTTAAAGAGTTATCACAATGACATCAAAGATCGTTGTTTTTATTCAAGTGTTTGAAAGGTTTTTAATAAAAACAAATTGACGAGTTTTGGATCTTGCAGGATCTTGAATTGTGCAAGAGTTTAGCAAGGCCATCGTCACTGTTCATGGAAGACTTGTCAAAGCAAAAGAAGTTCTCGAAAGAGCGATATGGGTCAGTTCCACGTGCCTTTATTATTTGCACTGAAGACCTTGGAATCCCTTTGGAATTTCAACACTGGATGATCCAAAATGCTGCCTTAAATGACGTTATAGAGATCAAAGGCTCAGATCACATGCCTATGCTTTCCATGCCAAAAGAACTGTTCGATTCTCTCCACCAGATAGCGACTAAATATGAATAAGTTCATGAGCATGCTTTAATTACTCTTGTTTGCTGTCTGTTTCAATTTCACTTGTGTTAGAATTATAAGAATAACTGGATACGACAACAACTTCTATGGCTTTTCCAATACTTATAATAAAGTTGTCTTAGTTTTGTGAAAATTTATGTTGCTTTTTATTCTAATTGATCTGCATTTCAAGGTTTTTATACATAGATTAAGAGTAATATATATTATTGAAATAATATAATATATTTATTCCAATGTTCATTAATTATTGAAGGATAAATAAAAAATAATTAATAATACAATATAAATTGCGAATATAAATTATTTTGAGACAAATTACAAAATTTAAAAGGATAGCGAAGACAACATATTCAATAAATATTTACTCCATTTCACAATTAACGAATTTATCTAAAATCATGACTGCGTAAGGGTAAGTGACTTTTTAAGTAAAAAAATGATCATCCCCACAGAACTTGATAAAAATAATCTAACTATAATTTTTATCCATAAAAATACGGATACCAAAGATTTTATATATAATACGTGTAATTTTATTCACATAAAAGATACAAGTTTAATGATAAAAAGTAAATTCCACCTAAAAATAGAACATTTAAATTTCTAGTGCATTATTAGTAGCATTCTGTTTCTAAGTACAAAAGACAGATAACAAATTGTGTAAACAATTTTAAAATTGTTAGCACTTCAAACTCAAGTCAGTTTAGGGTTAGAGTGTGCAGGGATATCAATCAGAGTTTAGAAGTACCTTACTTGAGATGACTGAGCCTGTATTGATAGGCGTAATAGTGGACTTAATAAGTTTGGCCCATTCTATTCTATTATGATTTGGTAATAGAATGATAACAGGAATTAATTACAATATATTCAGTTACAATTTGTACATACCTGGAACATTCCTGTTTCTAACACACTTCACATGCCCATGTGCTTATCACAAAACAGTTATTCAGGGCTACTAACTCGATGGCGGGTCCCAACCGAGGATATCTTTCGGTCGATCGACAGTGACCGGTCAACCGTATAGTTAATAGGTCCCCCAGTCCGTGAGGGTACAAAGTGGCCGAAAAGGATTTAATGTGCCCGGCTGATCGTGCCTTCGTATCCATTACCGGTGTCGACTGAAATGGACTGTGACGCTTTATTTCCCGTGCTTTAGTTTCGCGCCTCTCGGTGTCTGTGCACGAAGTGATGGGCGAGTGAATCTGGGCTGTTGCTAGGAGATGAATCGTGTGGAGTAGGTGCGGCCACGTCACCTCGAATTTTGGCTATAAATAGCCCTTGAATCTCAGCATTTGTTGTCGTTTTTGTTTGTTTCTTAAGCCGAGTAGCTCCGTCAAGTCATTGCCATCTTTTGAGGTAACCATGACTTTCTACTCTTTGCATTCTTATTCCATTTTTTTTAAAAAGAAGTCGTACAATGTGACATCATTCCTTCTTAAACATAAAAAATAAAGATAAATTTTGAAAGCATATCTCAAAAATGACTTACTTATTCTTTATAATTTTTTACTTTTTATTAATCTTGATAAATATAAAAGAATTGCATTTAAATTGTAATAAATCTAAAACAAAAGATGTAATAAATCCAAACTCAGTAAGATAAAAAAAAAAAAGAAAACTCAAACAAAATAAATAATTTAAAACAAAAACTAAAAAGCACAAAATAAAAAAGTAAATTGAATCAAAGAAAGTGAAGAATTTTACAAAAAAAAATCCCTCTAAAAGACAAGAGTAATTTAAACAATATATTCAGAATTACTATTATAAAATTGTAAAACAAAAGTTATCTGAATAATTAAAAATATCAAATTAAAAACATTTTAAGGGTTTATCTCACAAATTATGTTTCACAATTAATAAAAAAATGAACTAAAACGAAAGTAATAAATGTAGGACTCAAATCAAAAGTTGGATACGAATAAGAGTATATAGAGGAAAACAAATCTATTGTACCATTTGAAGAACCAATTCTTAGCAAGCGGATTTCAATTATTTAGAAGCATTTCAATTCATCAGTGCATGAGTATCTGTAGGCGCCATCAACAAGTTTCACACTCGCAGTTGCTTTCAATTTCTTGCAGTCAAATTCAATCAACTGCACCAAAAACCAAGAAATTTCAAAGACACAAATTTAATTGGAATAATGTGTGGACCCATATGCTAATTTCTCTCTCATTCTCCACGGATTCAAATGCATCAACGGTGCTCCTAAACCCAATCAACTTAATGCACCAAAAAGTAAGAAATTTCAAAAACACAAGTTCAGTTGTGGTACATGCAAAAGTTCTCCACATGAATTGATGTACGGAATTACCGTACTACCAGCAAAGCAAACCAAAGCTTTTCAAATAGTGGGTCCCATTATTACAAATTATCTTGAATGAATTATTGACCCCTTTCAATTGCCGACAGAACATTAAAATGGTACAATTTGTTTCGTAATTTATTAATTTGCTGTAGAATTTTTTTGTTTTATGAAAAAGGATAATGTTACACCACATAATTTTGTTTAAAGAAGTCATGTGACATGTGACAATAATACGATTTCAAATATAAGACGACATATAACAGAAACCATCAAGCAAGTAGATGAGCCATCAAGCAAGTAGATGAGTTTAATTTACTTTAACTATAAAACACTGAAATAGTGGGATGGTAGCATGATTTCAGTGTGATTTTTGAAGGTAAAAATAATGTCATCATGACACCGATTTTTGTTGAAGAGTAAGTCGTGACATGATAATATAATATGACTTAGTTGAAAAGCAGCCAACGCAGATCATTTCCTAATAACACAATTTTTAGGTTAAAGTTTTCTCCTCCCCTCAGACTTTCATGTTTCGAGTAAATTCGTATGCAGTTAACATGATTCCATTTGAATAAATTATCGTTTTTTTTCATTCTGAATATTAACCATAGAAACTCCACTGATATAGAAAAAAATAACTCATTTCCCATCCATAAATTCAAACTCGTTATAAATGTTTCCAACAGCATATCAAGTGACTAGATTAACACAACTTTCCAAACATCTAAACAACCTGAATACCATGGAAGCACCAGAAGTCATCGCCACCACTACAATCAAGGCACCCACTCATCCTAACCATAACTCACCTCATGAAATCCATTTAACTCCATTCGATCTCCCATTCCTCACCCTTGGATCCATCCAAAAAGGCCTTCTTTTTCGCAACCCAAAAGACACACCATTCCAAATACATAATCTTCAACACTCCCTTTCAGCCACTCTTGCCTTCTTTCCTCCCCTCGCTGGTCGCCTCGTCATACGCCAACATCACCACACCATTGTCTCATCCCACATCCTATGCAACAACGCTGGAGTCCTCTTTGTCCACGCCGTTGCACCCAACACCACTGTCCCTCAAATCCTTAAACCCAAATATGTCCCTCCCATTGTTCACTCCTTCTTTCCACTCAACGGCGTTAAAAACTACCAGGGCACGTCACAGCCATTGCTGGCAGTGCAAGTGACGGAGCTACTTGACGGCATCTTCATCGCCCTAACATTCAACCACGTCGTTGCTGACGGCAAGTCGTTGTGGCATTTCGTGAATTCCTGGGCTGAAATCTCACGTGGATCCCTTCAAATATCCAAACTCCCTTCTCTCGACCGTTACTTTCCGGATGGCATTGACCACCCCATAGTCTTTCCTTTCACAAAGGAGGAAGAAACCCAACACTCCCCAAACCTCAAACAACAAACCCCGCCTGAGAGGGTCTTCCATTTCACGAAGGAAAAAATCGCGGAACTGAAAAGAAAAGCCAACGCAGAGGCCAACACAGACAAAATATCTTCTCTGCAAGCGCTTTTAACTCTACTTTGGCGCTCTGTGATTCGATGCCAACACTTGGAGCCTCAAGAAGTGGTGAGTTATGTGCTTCCGATTGACGTTGGGCCCAGGATGGTTCCACCACTGGCAGAGGGTTATTTAGGAAACAAGGTGATGGTCGGTGTATTGAGCATGAAAGCTGGGGAGCTATTGGAGGGTGGGGTTGGAAAGGGTGCTCTGGAGATGAACAAGATGATTGCTTTGCACTCTCATGAGAGGGTAAAGAACCACTATGAGTCTTGGGTGAGAAATCCCAGGCTGATGAACTTCTTTGGTGGTTCATCATTGGTCACTAGCAGTTCTCCAAGGTTCAACGTTTACGATAACGATTTTGGGTGGGGAAAGCCCGTGGCAGTAAGAAGTGGCAGCTCAAATAAGAATTTCGGAAAGATTAGTGTGTTTGCAGGCGCAGAAGAAGGTTCTATTGACTTTGAAGTTTGCCTTCCTTATGAGATTTTGGAGGCAATGGGAACTGACCCTGATCTCATGGATGCCGTTACCAGCTAGCTATTCTCGGTACAAGACAAAATCGTCACAAGTCTGGTAGAGCTTAGGTAGTGTTTGACGAAGAGCACTGCATGATCGAATATGGTAAGTACATACTATCTATACTCGGGTTGGTGCTGGGATAGGTAGAAAGGATACCAGGTCTCTCATGTGTTCGTTTGTAGGCTCTGATCTGTAAGACTTATGCAAAAGAAGAGTCTAATGAAGAAGTAGTATGAACCACACTTAAATTTTTGATTAGGAGTGCTTTTTTCTATTTTTGTGTCTTTTTTCATAATAATGTTTAAAAGGAGCATAACAAAAATTATTTATTAAAATGAACAAATTATGTCAGATAAAATTTCACATTAATTTTTTTTTTTAATTTAAACATGATTTTAGATTAGTCAAATATAAGTGATATGTTGACAATTTTAATTAAAGACATTAATTAAAATTTCATTTCTTAATAAATTCATTTATATGCAATTATTTTTTATTTATTTGACATTATATTTGTTATGTTTAATAATTAAAAAAATAATTAACAAAATTATAACAGAACAATTAAGATAAACAAAATTATTTTAATTTAAAACAAAATAATATAATAATAATAAGAAGAAGAATTTTAATTAAATTCATATTAATTTAATTTAAATAATTATAATAATAATAATAATTTAATGATTATTTTCAAAGAAATAATAATAATAATAATAATAATATTCAACAAATTTAATTAAAATAATAACAATAATAATGATTATTATAATTATAATATAATAACATTTACGAATAAATAAAACAATATTTAATAATAATATCAACTATTTATCAATTGATGATGATGATTTATTATAATTTGATAAATAGTTCATACTATAATGGTTAGAGTTTCTGTTCATTGTCTCTTCTTATAAGTGAAACCTTAATGATAGTAAGCAAGTGTAACTTGTTCACTTATCTTCACTGGTAATATTATATTATTAAATTTTATGAATTTAATTAAAATTATTATTATTATTATTATTATTATTATTTAAATTAATATGAATTTAATTAAAATGATTCTTTTTATTATCATCATGATATTATTTTGTTTAAATTAAAAGTATTATTCTTCTTATTATTATTTAAATTAAATTCATATGAATTTAATTTAAATTATTCTTATTCTTATTATTATTATCATTATATTATTTTTCTAAAATTAAAATAAATTTGTATGTTTTAATTGTTCTGATTTTGTTAATTATTATTTTTTTAATTGTTAAACTTAACAAATATAGTGTCAAATAATTAAAAAAATGTTACAGAAATGAGTTTAGTAAAAAACGAGATTTTAATTAATGTCTTTAATTGAAATTTCTAACATGTCAACTGTATTTGACCAATTTGAAATCATGCCTCAAATGAAGGATTTTTTTTATGTGAAATCCTATCTAGATGACAAAATTTGCCTTTTTGGTAAATAATTTTTTTTTGCCCATTTTAGGTATTATTGTGAAAAAGTACACCAAAAAGGGAAAAAAAGTCTCAGAAGGTAGATTTGAGATGAAAATGTTGAAAAGTTCGGTTGATTAGATTAAAAAAAATGATAAGATTTGAAGACAAAACTTTTAAAAGTTGTGAATAATATGATAAATATAATTAATAAAATAAATTTTAAAAGATAAAATTATAATTAAAATTAATTTAAAATTAAATATAATTAAGTTATTTTTTGTGATTAATAAATTATTATTATTTTAATTGATAAAATCATAAAAGTATCAATTATTTTAATATTAAAATTAAAAATTAAATTAAATTATTATTTTTAATAATAATATTATTTTAGAAATTTATTTTAATTATTATTATAATTATAATTTTATTATTAATTTTTATTATGATAATTATTATTCATTAATTTATTATTATTTTTATTTTCTAATATTAATATTATTGATATTATATTTTTTAAATTATTTTTTATTTTTTTAATTTTATAATTTATTATTTCTTATTTGTATGAATATTTTATTTTTATTATTTTATAATTTTATTAAATTTATTATTACATTAATAATAATATTTATTTATATTATAATAAAAATATAATAAAAAGTGGCTCGCTGTCTATTCCTTTGTAGAACCAAACAGCCTTAATGTTAAATTATGGAATGAGGTGCTAAAGACCGAAGACAAGGGTGACACCAAAAGCAATAAGTATAAACCAGTGCATGCTGAAATCTATATATACTAATGTCATGCCTCTAAGTATGACTAATCCTCTAAGTATGACTATTTTCTCAAGTTATGTTAATATGACTTTATTTGTAGTTTTCAATTCTGAGCTTTGACAATGTTGATTTATCTACTCTGTTTTTAAACGTTTTGTAATAGATCTTTATAATAATTTTTTTAGGTATAATTAATACCAGAGTTGAAACACCTAGAAAATGCTTTCATTAATTTTATTTTGTTAAAAAAGTAAAATAAAAAATTCTCACAAAGTCTACTTTTAATCATATACATTATTTGTGTTGCTTAACCAATGCACAAACATATATTTTTCACTACCATTATCAACTTTTATTAAGAATACATATAATAAGGGAAATAAAATTTTTCTTATTTACATTGTCATCAAGCATATCAAATTATCACTTGACCAAAGAGTCATTATCACGTAAGAAGAATTGACTAAATTACCAAATGCGAGTTAGATGTTAATGATATTAAAATAAGATTACTTATTATAGAATGCACCGCATCAACTGAAGTATATGTGTTGTGCGCGCGCCATACTTAAAATCGATCTACACTACGATTTCATCGTGTACATACAAAAATCTGTTAATTTTTATTTTTTTAAATTATACCACTTTAAAATTTTACCCTAATTTTGACGCTATAATAAATTTTAAATTTACCTATAACTAAAAATTGTAAGAAATGTAAAGATTCTATTAATAAAGAGAAATTATCGACGATATTCCAATAATTAAAAATTCGTCGATAAATATTTGATGGAATACTAAATTTATCGTTAAATATAATATATATTATTTTTGTTATTCATATTATTATTATTATTATCATTTTTATTTTTATTATTATTATTATTATTAATAATGTTAATCATAACTTGTTGCAGAAAAAAAAATCGAACATAGTCCTATCATAAGACCTATAACATTAAAAATAACTTTTTAGTCTTATGATTATTATAATTCATAATATGACTATAATTATTATTATTAACATTAATAAAATTATTATTATTATTATTATTATTTTCATCATGATTATTATCATAATTATTTTTTTATCATCTTTATTCTTATCATAATAATAATAATTATTATTATTGTTACTATTATTATTATTCTTATTATCTTTATTATTATGATAATAATACCAATAATAATATTTTTTATTATTATTATAATTAAAAGTGACAATAAATTATTATTATTATGATTTTAGTTAAAATTATTATTAATTAATAATAATAATTATAATTCATAATAATAATAATAATAATTATATATTTATTAATAATAATATTATTATTACTAATATTATTGGATTATATGCTAGTTTTTAGGAATTATTAATTTATTACAAGTCTTCTTAAAGACGATAAGTCTAAGTATTACCTATATGTTTGATATATATCATATATAATGTATAAATCCATATGTGATTTGATGTTTTATATTAGTATTTGAAATGAAAATAAAAATAAAAATTTGGTAATTAATATATCAATTTTTAGCCTATGTTTATATGTAAATTGAAAATATAATGATTTCATTTTAGTTAACTCTTGGATGTCGAAATTTTCTGTTTATTAACTTATTCTTACTTTTTTTTATTGTTTTATGAATTATGATAATTCTATATATATATAGAGAGAGATATCGCAGCTACATTTAAAGAAAAATAAAAATTTTCTTATTTTTCATGTGAATTAATAAAGTTATATTTAATATGATGAAAAATTTTCAAATGTCATAATTATTATTATCTTAATCAATGATAATAATTATTATTAATAATAGAGATAATTATTATTAATTAAAATAATGATGATAATAATAATATTATTATTATCTTTATTAATAATAATAATTATTATTATCCTTATTATGAATAATATTATTATTACTATCATTAATATTGTTTTAATTATTATTATTATTATTATTATTATTATTATTATTATTATTATTGTTATTAATACTATTATGATTGTAATAAATATTTTTGTTCTTATTTATTATCATAATAATAAAATTATTATTTTAATTATAATATTTATTTTATTGTCAGATTTAAATTTATTAATAATTATTAATAAATAATTTGATCTCAATTATCTATCAATAAAATTTGTCAAAAGGTAAAGTTTATTGATGATAATGTTTTATTAATGAATATATATATTTTTGTAATAATTAATTCTGAAATTTTTTTACAGTGTAAAGTTGTGTAAAACAATTCTTTATTCGATATTAAAAAGTTTTAGTTGTAAATATGTTTTCCAACATTCAACTAATTTCTTAAGACGTGTGAGATGAAGCTTTATGAAAAGTTTATAAATTTTTTAAAAATACATTTCAACTTAAAGTGGCATTTTTTACGACCATACAACCACTTTCCAGTTAAAAAAACTTTTATAATTATGAAAAAAAAAATAATGAAAGTCAAGCGGTTATATCAATTTGTAGACTTTGAAGATATGATTTCCCATGTATAGATTCAAACTCGTTATAAATGTTTCCAACAGCAGGATAAACTGAGTAGCTTAACACAACTTACCAAACATCAAAACAACCTCAATACCATGGAAGCACCACAAGTCATGGCCACCACTACAATCAAGGCACCCACTGATACAAACCATAACTCACCTCATGAAATCCATTTAACTCCATTCGATCTCCCATTCCTCACCCTTGGATCCATCCAAAAAGGCCTTCTTTTTCGCAACCCAAAAGACACGCCATTCCAAATACATAATCTTCAGCACTCCCTTTCAGCCACTCTCGCCTTCTTTCCTCCCCTCGCTGGTCGTCTCGTCATACGCCAACATCACCACACCATTGTCTCATCCCACATCATATGCAACAACGCTGGAGTCCTCTTTGTCCACGCCGTTGCACCCAACATCACTGTCCCTCACATCCTTCACCCCAAATACGTCCCTCCCATTGTTCACTCCTTCTTTCCACTCAACGGCGTTAAAAACTACCAGGGCACGTCACAGCCATTGCTGGCAGTGCAAGTGACGGAGCTACTTGACGGCATCTTCATCGCCCTAACACTCAACCACGTCGTTGCTGACGGCAAGTCGTTGTGGCATTTCGTGAATTCCTGGGCTGAAATCTCACGTGGCTCCCTTCAAATATCCAAACTCCCTTCTCTCCAGCGTTACTTTCCCGATGGCATTCACCACCCCATACTCTTTCCTTTTACAAAGGAGGAAGAAAAAGAAACCCAACACTGCCCAACACTGCCTGAGAGGGTCTTCCATTTCTCGAAGGAAAAAATCGCGGAACTGAAAAGAAAAGCCAACGCAGAGGCCAACACAGACAAAATATCTTCTCTGCAAGCGCTTTTAACTCTACTTTGGCGCTCTGTGATTCGTTGCCAACACTTGGAGCCTCAAGCAGAGGTGAGTTACGTGCTTCCGATTGGCGTTGGGCCCAGGGTGGTTCCACCACTGGCAGAGGGCTATTTAGGAAACAAGGTGATGATCGGCGTAGTGACCATGAAAGCTGGGGAGCTATTGGAGGGTGGGATTGGAAAGGGTGCTCTGGAGATGAACAAGATGATTGCTTTGCACTCTCATGAGAGGGTAAAGAACCACTATGAGTCTTGGGTGAGAAATACGAGGCTGATGAACTTGTTTGGTCGTTCATCGTTGGCCACTAGCAGTTCTCCGAGGTTCAACATTTACGATAACGATTTTGGGTGGGGAAAGCCCGTGGCAGTAAGAAGTGGCAGCGCAAATAAGAATGACGGAAAGATTAGTGTGTTTGCAGGCGCAGAAGAAGGTTCTATTGACATTGAAGTGTGCCTTCCTTATGAGATTTTGGAGGCAATGGGAACTGACCCTGATCTCATGGATGCAGTTTCCAGCTAGCTATTCTCGGTACAAGTCAAAATCCTCACAAGTCTACTTCTGGTCATATCCATGATTTGTGTTGCTTAACCAACGCAGAAACATGTATTTTTCACTACCATGATCATCTTTTATTAAGAATAAATATAATAAGTGAAGGATAATTTTATAGTTATATTATTTAGAGTAAATGAGATAATATGTAAGTTGGGAATTGATTTTTTCTTACAAATGTTAAATTATTATCACTCTAACCATTATTATATGTTACTTTACAATTATGATAATTTTAACACTCTTACAAATATTACACCTCATCATTTATTCTAATAATAATATATATTAGTATTTTAAGTTAAAAAAACCATAATTAAAATATTAATATATTATTTATTAGGTTACTAGTAGAAAAAACACATTCAACGATAGGATATCATCCCGGTTAAAAAGGAACCGCAATTAAAAATAACGCGATGACATTTTTGAAATTAAGTGCAATCATACGTATGTGGGATACGAGCGCGGTTCCCATTAACAACCGCGCTCATATCCCATTTTTTAGGGTTTTGCGTTAACTCTTCCTTCCTCTCTCGCTTTCGCCTTCCTCCCTCTTTAGGTCACGCAGTGCCATTTTTCCTCTGTTTCTCTCGAGCAGACTCGCCATTCCACTCTCTTTGGGTCATTCGTCCTCTCTTGTCATTCTCTCGAGCAATCTCTTCTCCTGTGGCTCCTACTACCCTCTACATTCGAGGATCAAACCACTTCTCTTGTGGCTCCTGCTACACTCTACAACGCTCTTGCTAAGGATGCCGATAACTCCCAAAGGTTATTGATTCCTTCAAGGCTATTGAAATCGTTGAGGGCAACGGTGGCTCTGAAACCATCAAGAAAATCTATTTCGTTGAGGGTACTATCTTTATATTCACTCTTTTTTTATATTTTTTCTGCATATGCATTAATACTATAGCATATCAAATTAATTAATTGTGAATTGTGAATGAATGAACAAATGGACAGATGGGAAGGCAAAGTTTGTGTTGCACAAAGTAGAAACAATAGATGAGGCCAACTTGGGATACGACTACAACATAGTTGGAGGTGCTGGTGCTGCCTTGCCAGACAGTGCAGAGAAGAGCGTGGTAAGCATGTTTTCATTACAAAAACTTAGTCGCCCAGATTTAACCTTGTGATAAGTATTGTGTGCCTTTCATTCTTGCCCTACACACACATACATTTTTAAAAAATCACTTTGAAATTTACCCTTGTTTTGTTTCTTTCTCTTATTATCCTAAATTTGGTGCAAGCAAGAATTTTATGGTTCTCAACAACTAATGTATGCAATGTAAATGAGATTTCTTAGCTTCCAATTTTACCAATACACTTGAGTTCTAAAACAAAAACATATATTGGAAGAAATGAAAATGCAATAATAAACAAATTCATGCATCATAGTTTATTGTCAATCTTTGTTCCTCCTATTTTCTAGAAGTATTGAATAAGAACTGATTCCAAGGTAATATTACTTCAAATTTTTGTTGTGTTTCTCTAGGGTTGTTGTCATGCTTGCATTTCCTGATTGACTTCAAATTTAACGAACATCTAAATTCATAATCCCTTGATTTCTCTTTAGGTGGTATGGTGTTTCTTAAAATGTTATTATATACATAATATGTGTTGATTAAGAGTGTTATCTTTGTTTCCCCTCATTTATTTATAAGTGCATGTGTATTTGTGCTTTAATTGAAGTTTTCTCATCTGTCTTCTTCATCTCAAATTTTCAATTTTGGTTTATTTAGCTTTTCAAGGTTTTGGATGTCTGAAACTATGCTGGCAAATTACATTTGTTCAAATTTTTATCTATGAATCTTACATTTTTATAGCAAATGATAACATTTACATGATCTCACCCAGGAAAGCTAAATAACTAATTGTTATTTCCATCTTTCTTATTTTTTTTTAACAGGATGATCTTATGTTGAGAGCCAGTTTAGGAGTTCAAGTTTAATGGATGTATGGTTCCAAATCAAGTGTAAGTGTGTTTGGCTATAAATAATGTGACTCTCTGGACCTGTCCTTTTTTTTATCCAATTATATCATAAATTATCAGTTATGTGCAATATTAAAGTTGGAAATATGTTGTATCATCATAATAACTAAATATGTTGTATTATCATAAAACTAGTAGCTATACAAATATACCATAACTTTTTGCACTTATTCAATTTTTTGTAGTATATTGTAACAACTTTCTAGTCTATGCATACATAGACTTATATAATGGTTGTGTAAATAGTTAGAGTATTGTTATTTTGAATTGAGTACGTTTTGAATTGGAGATATTGGTTTTTGAATTTTGGTTTTGGCAGTAACTATTGAATTTTGTTTTTGGCAGCAACTATTGAATTTTGGTTTTGGGTAGCAGTTGTTCGTTGCTACCATTTTAAAAAACAATTGGATATACCCGCGCATATCCAATGATAGTGTCAATTTTTGCTATTTTTGCACACTGTGAACATTTCTTAACGCGATTTCTGAAGAACTGCGGTGGTATGTTATACTTTCTATTGCGGTTGTACAACCGCGATGATATCTTCAGTACTTTTTATCACGGTTATATCCATCGCGGTTGCGGAACCGTGTTTGTAAGTCTTATATAACTGCGATTAAATATCTTTTTCTACTAGTGGGTAGATCTTTTATTGATGGGTCATTCCTAATTACTTTTGGTTTGAGCTCTGTAATATTACTTAATGAAGGTTTGCTATTTGGTTTCATTAACAAATGTAAAACACAATATTATTTTATAAAGTAGAGGTTGATTTCTTAGTTTATTCTAAAATCTCTAATTTAGAAAGGTCCTAAGGGGTTGATTAAATGGAAATTGTTTTGGATGATCAAAACTTTGTTTTGATAAATAATTTCATTTCGGATGTTTTTAAGTTCTTTTATTTTTCTTAAACAGAGGAGATTTTGTCAGTGCACGATGAAGTTTCTAAAGACATATGGAGATTTTGTCAGGATGGAGTTTATGAAGATTTATGTGGATTGTTTAGATTACTAGAAACAATTTCTTAAGAAAGTGTTGAGTTAAGACATACTTCAAGGTAAGGAAATTTAATAACATTTATGAACATTTGGATAGTTGTTTTTGGAAAAATAAATTGTATGAAAAGTGATAATATATGAAGTTATGGTGGTATACTTTGTTTATAGAAGAATATATATATATATATATATATATATATATATATATATATATATATATATATATATATAATGATTAGATGTATAGGATTGTTGATGGTGTCGAGAAAACTTTTGAAATATTGTGTTTTTTTTTTAGTTTTTGACTGTTCTCGAGTTGGATATTGCTCAAGCCACATGTGGTTGTTTAGGCAAGCGTCCTTGCTAGTGTTACCTACCGCCCCAAGTCTGACAACGTCCTACCAACAATTTTTCATTTCCAAGCACTATCTTTCCAAACCCGTCACCACCAAAACTGAAGGTCTCCTTCTATAGCAACGACTTTATTTGACTTGCATCTTTCCACCGCACACCACTGTGGGCCTCTATCTCCATCGTGAACCATGAACGCTGCTTGGTTCCACGTCCTGGCCTTTGTCGCTTGCCGCTTCACTTTGTAACATATTAGCGATTTTGTAAAATTGATTAAAAATATTTAGAAATTTGTTTTTGATCCAAATTTTTTAGTGATAACTTCTTTTAATCTATATTTGATAATTAAGTCCTTACATTACATAGAATTATCATATCTTTTAAGATGTCAAAATTTAGGGCAAAAGAACTTCAAATTGTCATATGTTTTGATAGAGAGCTCTGATTGAAGTGTGTTAAAAATGAAAGTTGTTTGAAACGAGATAAGGAATGTGGTGGGATATTCCCGTAGCTATAACTAATGTAAAAAATTTCATATTACATCGATTCCAACTTGTAATCAATGCAATATGTATCGTTTTTTTTTACTCTTTTAAACGTTCTTTCACATCATTTGTGTTTATAATTGATGTAATATTGATATATTTTACATTGGTTGAAAAATTGATGTAAAAAGTTATGGACTTTCTACATAGCTTACATCAACATTGGTTACGAAACTGATGTAAAAATTCTCTTATAATAGATGAAATACATATTTTTTTACTAGTTTCTAATGTATATTTTGACAACTTATAACTCATATTTTTATATATATACATTTATAACTTTATAGTATCTTTAAAATACTTTTGATATGCGTTTCTTTACTTTTTAAATTTTGTATTTATAGATAATTTGACATTTGTCTATCTTTTTCTCATATTTTGAGTAATTAGATGTTTTTTCATTCAAGAATTCAAAATAAATATATGATTGGTTAGATTTGAAGTTCCTATTATTTTTTAGAATTTTTTTAAAATTAAGAAAAAATTATTTAATATCTTTTGTAAGATTAATGTTAAAATATGTTTGATAGGATATCATTATTTAGTGAAGCCTATAAATAAGAACCAATATTATCGCTAATCAAATATATAAATAGACTAATTAAAATTTGATTAAAGTATCTTGGACTCATTTTTCTAATTTTCAAAATTAAGCTCTCTATTTTCTTTCCTAATTTTTTTCTTTTGCATTTTCATTTTCTCTTTGTGATCATCTCTTTTTTTTATTCTTCTTTGATTATGACCATTGATTTACTTCCTGTTAAATATCAAATTACTTCAATTCATTTATTGATGAAAATTATATCTTGATAATTAATTTAAATTAAGAGAAACTATTGAACTAAATGTAATTCAATTAAAACTAAGGGAGTTATTCATTGTAGGAATTTTAATTAAGTTAATTATTAGTCAATTTAGAATTAATTAATTAATTGATGATGATTAATCTTGAATTTGTGGGAAGAATTAACTTTTACCTTTCTTAATTTTGTTTTTGTTTCAATTTTGATTCTATTTGCTTAATTGTGTTTTTATTTCTTATTTTGTTTCAATTCAAAAATCAAACCTCTATATTTCTAATGATAGTTTGTATACATATGTATTTGATAAAAATGTTAGTAGTTATTGATTCTATAAAATAAACTACCATTATTTATTCTTACCGAAATACATTTTAACATTTTATTGAATATTATTTCAAAGTTATTACACTTCTATCAACCACTAAAGAAACTTAAGAATTTAAACTTAAAAGTAATAAATGCTTAAAATATTTTAAATATTAACTATGGATCACTAAATATAAATTCAAAACTTCAAACTCCTTTTAGAATATCTGTTGATTAAATTGGGAAACAAATATTTTAAGTGAATTTTTTATTTAGTTTCTTTTTAATAAAAATTTCCAAAAAAAATTGTTTTATTAATGAAGCTTAAAAAATTCCTTTTTTTTTTTAACTAAAATCTAAAATTTTATAACTCTTATTCATATATTAAATTTGAATATGTTAGTAAACCGATAAGCCTTGAAATAAAAGTTTAAAATTTAAAAATTTGATAATCGCAAGATGATAAATGATGAATGTGATATCGTTTTATTTAATATTTGATTCGAGTTGTAATTTTTATGGTTATTAAGTTGTACTTTATCTCATATTTGATCTTGTTGATTATGTAGAGAATTCATTTTGAAGTATTTTAACTAAGTTTGAAATGTTGCGCTCTTTTAATGGTTTTAAGAACTTTATTAAAATACTTTTCAACTTAGTGAGTTTGCAAGGAAGAACATTTTCATAGACTAAAAACATGTTTTAATTGAATAAATTTGCTAAAACCTTTTAAACATGAAATTTCTCTCTAGTTTATTTGATTAAAATCACATAAAGACTCTTTTCTTTAGTAATTTTAATGAATTAAAAATATAAATAAATTAGATTATAAAGTCTCTTTTAAAGGATTAAAACTAGTTTTAATAGGGGAAATCTATCATATTTACACATTACTAATGACAAATAATCTTAACGGGTGAAATTAAAAAATATTTGACAACTATTCATTTAGAAGAAAATATTTACAATAGAGAAAAACATTTAGTTGAATTGTTCTACAAAAAATTGTTTGAATGTCATCACTTAATTTAACAAATCATATTAAAGATAATCTTTGTATATTTTATTGTCATCTTGTTGATAACTTATTCAAATGATAATGTTTCTTTTTTGAAGTTATAGATGTGTTTATTTTTTATTAGGATGGTCAAGGTGTTTTTGTGATAAGATTTTGTAAGTAATTATAAAAAATCTTACAAGATTTAAGGTCTGAAGAAGTAACTGTAAAATATATTGTTAGATTCAAGATCCTATAGTGTGTTTAAAATATCTTGTAAAGTTTAAAATTCTTCTGTGTATTTATGTTCATTATAATTTTTTATGAAAGTCTTGTAAAATTTTATGTGTAATTGATTAGTCTAATGATAAGCAACTACATGTAATTTTTGGTGTTAGTGTGAATAGGAACGATTTTAGCATTGACCTGATGCCAAAGGAAGGGAGGTGTATGCTAGTCCCTTGAGGATAATTTCTTCAACTGTCAACTGTTCTACGTCAATTTAAATGACATTCTTTTAACAATGAGTTAATTAATTATTTTATTAAGTATGAATAAATTTGGCATAATAGTATTTTTAGGCAGTGAAGTTTATTATTTATCTAAAAAATTAATATTAAAAATGAAAATATTTAATAAATAACTTCGAATGTTTCATTACTTATCCTGAACTATTGTCAAATTTAACAGATTTCAAAGTCTTTTTAAAAAATTATTTGACACCAATTTTGAAAGGAGTGGACAAAACAAATAATTTCATTTTCTTTATTTTTTTAAACAGAAAAAGGGAAAAGTTTAGAAAGATTGAAGATAACAATGTAAATTTCAAAGAGTATTATATAATCTTTAAGTTAAAAAAAAAAAAAAAGTATGGAATACTTAGAAGGATTCCGAGTGAAAACCATAAGAGTGGGGGTATAACTTTAGAAGATCCACACTCTTTTAACTGAGTATGATTTTGTGTCGACAACTGGAACTAGGATCATTGCACAGTGGAATTCTATTTTCGGTTTGAAGTGCGAAGGCTTCGTCCACCTAGGTTCTGCTATGTGCTCGCATTCCCCGAACTACCCTTCAAAATGCAGAGCTTCTGCTGCACCTGCCCTCATCTTCCTCATCTGTTCCCTCTCCTTCACTAACATCAATTCCCAGGTTCCCTTTCTCTCTTTCAATTCCCTTTCAAAATACGAGATCCGTGCAAATCCACTCTGACTTCAACTGAATTTCACAGGTTCTACAAGCATGTTCTGCAGCTACGGATTGTGGGCCAGGTCTCTTCTGTGGCAACTGCCCTGCTTTGGGCTTGAAGCAACCCATCTGCACCAGAGGCCAACCCACCCTTCCCACACCCATCGTAAGCTTCCTCCTTTTTCCTTTGAGCTTCCCAAGCTCCAATTTTTATGTGACTTTTCCCTCTGGGTCACGCTGCAGGTCAATGGGTTGCCCTTCAACAAGTACACTTGGATTGTGACCCACAATTCCTTCAGCATCGTCGATGCACCGCCTCTGCCCGGTGTTCAGAGGATAACTTTTTACAATCAAGAAGACTCTGTCACTAACCAGTTGAGGGTATGCCAAATGGAGAGTTTGCTTGCTTTTCTTCTTAATTTTTTGTTTGGTTTCGGTAGTTTAATTGCTTTGTTATGTTTCTTATGTGTTTGTTTTGTTGATGGTTTAGAATGGAGTGAGGGGACTGATGTTGGATATGTACGACTTCCAGAATGATATCTGGCTCTGTCATTCATTTCGCGGGCAGTGCTACAACTTCACTGCATTTGTAATTTAATCCTCTTTTTTAAAACCTTAAGAGTGCTTTTTGTGGTTGCATTATGATTGGACATGGCTTAACATTCCTAATAAAATGTTCTCAGCAACCAGCTGTTAATACTTTGAAAGAAGTGGAGGCGTTCTTGACAGAAAATCCAACTGAGATTGTCACCATCATAATTGAAGACTATGTTCACACTCCAAAGGGGTTGACTAATCTGTTCACAAGTGCTGGACTGGATAAGTATTGGTTTCCAGTGTCCAAGATGCCAAAAAAGGGTAACGATTGGCCCACTGTGACGGAGATGGTTCAAGCAAATCACCGACTTGTTGTTTTCACTTCAGATGCTTCAAAGGAAGCAGATGAAGGAGTAGCTTATCAGTGGAAGCATATGGTTGAAAATGAGCGTAAGCACTATATCATTTAGTTATTTAAACTTGTATTTATCTTCTTTGTGCATGGTTTGTAACTAACTCATAATTCACTTGCCATCAGCTGGAGATCCTGGAGTGCAACAGGGTTCTTGTCCACACAGAAAAGAATCAAAGGCATTAAATTCTAGAAGTGAATCACTTTTCCTGATGAATTACTTTCCAACCTATCCAGTTCAAGCTGACTCATGCAAAGAGCATTCGGTTCCACTTGCTGAGATGGTCAATACTTGTTACAAAGCTGCAGGGAATTTGCTGCCCAACTTTCTAGCTGTTAATTTTTACATGGTATTCCTTATTCTGTTCTGGGCTGTGAATTGGAACTTAATTATTAATCTTTATACATCATATATCTTGCAATTCTACTTTAGCATTCTGACTGAAACTTCATGCAGAGGAGTGATGGAGGTGGTGTTTTTGATATTGTGGATAAAATGAATGGCCACACATTGTGTGGATGTAGTACAATCTCAGCCTGCCAGGTTTGTCTGCTTTTCTTGTTCCGATATGTATTTTACTTTATGCCGTTTGTTCCTGAATCTTCTGTACTCTGATATTCTTTATTTCTATACATGTCTATTGTAATTAAGAAATTTTGCATACAGAGCGATGAAAAGAAAACGAATCACTAATTTGTATTAATTAAGATGTATTACATTGTATTGACGTTTGGTATGTTTACAAAACCTAAAGCACCAATACCTATTTTTACTAATCCTAATTAATTAGGAAAACAAGTTGTGACAAGGAGTTAGGGATACCAATCCTAAGAGATAATGTGGAAATAGGGAAACTTTTCCTTGAGAAACAATCTCATGATGACATATTTTCATATATTTTAAGAGTGTTCATTCCCGCACTAGTGATTAGAAAGCTAATTGAGTATAATTTCACATCTATTTCAATTCACTTATTCTAAAATGTTGTCCGCATGAATAGTATATGAGACTTTCAGATGATACTCTTTGAAGCCTGAATATGTATCTGATGGATGTCAGGTTGATGTGGATTTTCCTTCCAAATATAGAAATAGACTAGTAAAAGAATGGTTTACTCACTTGTGTTGAAGGTTATATGGTAGAAAAAAATGGTTGACTTTGATTATATCTCAAATTTTCTAAGCTATTGGAGTATTTCACGAAGAGAGAACTAGGTAATTTTCCATGTTCACTCCCAAAAATGCTATATCTAATTCAAATCTCTGTTGCAAACTAATTATTGATTTGTAAAAGTCAACATAAAATTAAAATAAACAGATCTACACTAGTAATAACATCCCCTGTCCTTTCTCTTTACTTATTCTTCTCAATTATCTTCTCAGCCATTTGTTCTTAACTGTATGCTTCCACTTTATGTCAATTTTTGTGAAATCATGTAACACTATATATAGGCCACATTCGATTAAGATATAGTCATCATGTGTATTTACCTCTTGAAAGTTTAGTTGTGTACTTGTGTTGTATTTATATGAAATGGATGAAGACATGGCTTGGATGAATTTCAATCTTGGCACAGCCTCTACCCTGTACACTTTGATGAAAAAGCAAGTTCTGGTAACGACAATGACTTTCTTACTTCAATTTGGCAGGCGGGTGCACCCTTTGGGTCTTGCAAGAATATTTCTGTTCCTAGTACAAGTCCAGTGACTAATACTGCTGGAAGCTTTACTGGATCTGTTCAGTTCTCTAAATCAGCTTCACCTGTCCATCATCCAAATTGTTTACATCTTGTCGTTTTTTACTTCCTACAAAGTCTTGTTGCAGCTGTGATGACTAAGCACTGTTGCCTGACATATTTAAGCTAGTCTTTCAAGAGGATCTCTAGTATCTTGGCATGTACACTGCAATATTGTCTGGAGCTATGAAGTGTCATGGAACTGTTGCTAGGTTAGAAAAAATAGATATAGACAAATTTCTGGCTGAGGCTACGTTCAAGGATCAGTGAAATCATTTGAGTTGATAGTCATGAGAGACCAAGAATACTTCTGGAGCTATAAGTAGTTCAGGTATGTTATTTATGTACAAATCCAATTCTGGATATTGCCACTCTGGATGCATACAGTATCTCTCTTTCTCTCATTGCACATATCTGTTTTCGAATCTGCAATTATTGTGTTGGCAAAATTACTTTACAGATGCTGAAGTTAATAAGGTATTGGAGTGAAGCAACTGACCATGCCCTGATTAGATGCTTAGTTTTATGAAATTAAATTCATTTGAGTGTTAAAGTTGCTACAAATTGTACAAGTTAAAAAAATCTAACCTAAACACTGCCACCAATCTTCACATTCAAGTTTGATTGGACAATTATTCTCTACTGTTCGTGATTCTGGCTTCTATGTAAGTTGGTATCTTTTTCTCTGATTGAGTTTGTGCATCTGTAGCTTGAAATTTGAGGGCGACTAGTTTATGTTTCCAAAGGTTTGGGGAACTTTTTCTTACTGATTATGAAGCTTAGTGGAAGAGTCCCTAATGGCATAGATGAAGTATGTATTATCTATTGTCGTTGTGGCTTCCTTGAGTTGACTTTAAACCATAGAATGCCAAGTCTTTTGATGGATAGTGGGAGCACTGATAGTATGTTTTCATGATTGTGCACAAGGTGACGTGACGTGACATTTTTATGCATCAAATTGTGAAATACGCCGTTTTCCCTTTTCTTCCTGCTTGTGTATATTGGTTGAGTGAACACATATAGTAAATGCATTTGGTCAAGAAAGAAAATGTGACTATGAAAAACAACAGTCAAGAATTTACTGTGTCTTACTGACAAAATATATCTACAGATTGTTCATGTTAACGAGATATTTTATAGCCGTGTCCTTTCTGTGCTCAAAATCCTATCCCTGGATCCCCAAATGTTCTGTCCTAGTGTTACAGAACTTTTCCTCCTTTTCTGAATAAATCTTTGCATTTTTGTTTGTTGCTCCATAGATGACCCTTAAATGTTCTATTTTATTCTTTTTTAGATGATCACTTAGCAACATCGTAAAAGTTTAGTTCTCCTAAACTTCCACTGAAATCATGACAACGCCATACATGTATGACTATTTTTTCTTAATTTTTTAAGGGAAACTGTCCTGGGAGTAAGAAAATTTGCTCTAGCTTCATGTTGTCATTCTCATTGCTAGAAACTTGGACTAAATAATTGCATCTCTTTGTATAAAGTGTTCTTTTAGAATCTATTTTCCCTGAAGATTTTCCTTTTGATGAATTGCAAGTGCCGGTAATTTTTATTTCTTAATATATATGAGATCATTTTTGTCTCCGGTAGTATCTTGTTATGATAATAACGGTATGTTTATATAAACTTTTTCTTAAATAGACTAGAAAGTACAAGGAAAAATGAAATATGATTTTTTTTATAAGTTTAAATTTATGAATAAACTATGTGGTAGTTTTTTTTTTTTATTAGCTTTTCTAAAAGATGATTTTTAACTTATGTAATATAAGTTAATTTTAGCTAGTGGAAGATTTATTTTTTCTTATTTTTAATGTTGTATAAATACTTGTGGACAAATTTATTCAAATAATTCTGAATTTATTTTCTCACTATCTCGCTATTCAAATAATCAGTTTGGTTTTCTTGATACTGTCCAAGTTGAACATATCTTGTATTGTAGAAAATATAATGTAAACTAAATCCTTCTTTTAAATGTTGAAATAATAGAAATTGAATATCTTTTCGTGATTAAACATTTGTGAACTATTTTGCCCAAAAGTCCTTCGAAGGATAATTGAATATGAAGTATGATAGTTACATAGCCCTGTTTCAGTCATATTTTTTACAATATGTGGAAGGTCACACTTCTTAGCAATGGATGGTGATGATGATGTTGGTGTCGTTTTCCTGAATACCCTATGATGGTGATTGTGATGTTGATATTTAAAGCAGTTGTGTCTTTCACCATGTAAATTTTTGGTGACTGTAGTTTGTAACAAAGTTAATGCTAGTGCAGTTTTTATTTTATTTGTTTATTTATCTCTGATGGTTCCTTTGCTTTGATCAATCGTTCTTCTTCAAATGCTTTGTGTCTGAGATGGTGATAACTTTTAATCATCTATTGAAGTGCAATTTTTGTGTTATCTGTATTTGCAAACTTGAAAATGCACGTGACTTCATTATTGTCTTAACCAATATTTTAAAAACGTTTTTTGCTTTAATTTTTCAGGCTTTGTACTAAGAAGTCATTAGTCAACAACAGAGTTAGGATAGAATGGTAGAAGCTGCTGATCCTTGTTAAGGTTTGTATTTATAAATGTATCCCAATTATTCATGTGTCCTGTCTTTCCTTCCCACTACTACACGGTCTTCACTCTTGCATTGATGTTGAAACAACCCAAGTGGTTATAGATATTTTACCATATTGCTATGTCTATAATAGAAATGGAACACGGACAATTTAGTTTGACTGAGGAATTTGCACGTGATATGCATTGTTTTTAATGAGAAGTTCTTTTATGGTTGCTCTTGTTCATTATTTACTGTACCCAATGAAAAAAATGCCCAACATCTGTAGTTGAAAAAGGTGCGTATTGAGTTCAAGTTTCGTCTGTTTGACAGTTAAATTGATTCGTGTGGGTTTTCGGATGCCAAGAGTTGTGTCCATGTATTTACATTGAGTAACATTGTCTCCTACAAATGTTCACTATTTTACGAAAGTATTAAATAAAAAGTAATTACACGTAATATTTTGACAACATAAAAAGTATTTAAATACTTATTACATAAAGTAAGTAGGAGGATTAATGACATGATAATTAGAGGATTTATCATTATTCTCTTTTGGTTCCAATTTTTCTTTTGGCCAAAATGTAATGGAACCTCTTTAGCTTTTTTTTTTTTTTTCAACTTAACTTAGTCTTCAATTTTACTAAAGTAATTTAATGTGGTCCCTTTTGTTAGCTTTGTTAGTTTGACTGTGAGAGTGGTATTTATGTGAGATGTTAGTCTAGGTGGATAGTACGTGGTCTTTTGCTTCCATCACATCTAGGTAATCTTAAACTTCAATAGCACAAAAAATTTAAAATTTGATATCGAATTTCAAATTATTCAGTTTTACCATTTTTCTCTTTGAACCCTACTTTTCTTATGTAACCCAATTCTCTTATTCAAACTCCTCATTCACATGTGCAATTTGTACACTTTCTGAAATTTTCCATATTTTTTTTCACTTATTAATTTGTATATGCCAAATCTTTATTCTCTTAACAACGTTAACATTAATATAAGAGAAGAGATCATATTAATTTATTTTAATAAAATTGAAAACTACACTGTCAGAAAAAAAAAAAAAAAAAAAAAAAAAAAAAA
>Ga0209700_100272_pt1 | contig 91186 bp, 58 predicted proteins | sample SiratroredBW_FD_187528 | JGI IMG/M metagenome (GOLD analysis project Ga0209700, IMG submission 187528) | Root nodule microbial communities of legume samples collected from California, USA - Siratro red BW (SPAdes) (version 2) | ecosystem: Host-associated > Plants > Roots > Nodule | place: USA...
TTTTTTTCTAATTCATTATATTACTTTAAATTTACTTGCATTGATTTTTTTAATTACTAAATTTGTATTTTCGAGTTTTTTTTTTACAATTAAGTTACTTTGTTTAAATTTTTATTAGTTTTTTTTCTTTAATTTTCTCTTTTCAAGATTTATAATCTTTTATCATAAAATTCCAAAAAATAACAAAAAATAAGAATTTTTATTTTAATATTTTTAATTTTAATACTGATTTTCTAATAATCATAAACATAAACTTCAAAATATTTCTTTAAATTATAAAATATAAACAAATTTTAATATAATTTAAATATAAATGTACAATTATTTTTTAATTAAATTTAAAATTTATTTTTCACCAAAAAATTAAATCGAAAGATTTTTTATTTTTTATTTGAAAAGAATGTTTTTACTATTTACGGTTAGGGTCCAGACCTATAATATATTTAAAATATAAAAGTGAAGAAAATAGAAACTCATAAGAAAAATATGAAAAGAATGCAATAACTTTCTTTAAGAATTTCTATGTCAGATAACAATAAAACACTCGTAATAAAAGGAGGTGAGGTTACAGTTTCTGTCTATATGACCTTATAAGATTTGAGTTAAGAAGGCTCATTTATACATACACTTTTATAACGTAAGTCATCCATCAATTAGAGGTGGATAAGTCGTCTCTCTCTCCATCATCATAGTTCTATGACTATAAGCTAGGATTGAATCTCTCCTTTCATTTTATTAGCTTTTCACCAAAATAGCTTTACTAATTTTACAATCTCCCACTTAAAGATAGTTTTGGTAAATTTTCAAAATCTTAAGATTCCAAATTGCTCATGTATCTGATAGGCCATAGGAAGATCTGCACCATTCAAACTTATTAGCGTTGATTGACTTTGTCATGGCATCTGTTAGGTTATCTTTAGTGTGAATCTTCTGCATATCCACACTTTCTTCTTCTATGACTTCCCAAACAAAGTGATATTGAACATCAATGTATTTTGTCCTGTAATTGAAAACTAGATTCCTTGCAATATGCAAGACACTCTAATTGTCACAATACACATCAATTTTTTTGTTGTTTATGCCCGAGTTCCTCCATTAACCTTGGGATTCAAATAACTTCCTTCAACGCTTGTGTGGCTGTGATATATTCATCTTCTATAGTAGATAGAGCTACAATAGTCTATAACTTAGATAGCCAGCTCACAACTCCTCTCGCAAGTATAAACACATAGCCTGTAGTAGATCTTCATTTGTCAAGATCACTTGCAAAATCTGAATCAACATATCCATTAATAATGAGCTCTAAGCCTCTAAAACATAATGCAATACTCAAGGTCCCTTTTGATGTATCTTTGGATTCTCTTAATCACATTCCAATGCTCTTTACCCAGATCTGCCATCAATCGACTTACTAATGCAACTGATTGAGCAATATGTGGTATTGTACAGATCATGGCATACACAAGGCTTCCCACCGCTAATGTATATAGTACTTGAGACATTTCCATCCTCTCTGTTTCACTACTAGGGCACATACTTAAGGATAATTTAAAATTGATAAGAAATGGAGTTGAAATTGACTTACATTCTTGCATGTTGAAGCGCTGTAAGATCTTCCTCAAATAATTCTTTTGAGATAGCTAAATCTTCCCATCCTTACTATCAATGTGAATTTGCATCCCTAAAATCTTGTTTGTTGGTCCCAAGTCCTTCATATCAAACTCCCTAGCCAATTGAGCCTTCAATCCTTGGGTTTGATCTTTGTTGGGGCCTACCACCAACATGTCATCCACATACAACAACAAGATGATGAAATTGTTATAACCAAACCTCTTGTAGTAAGTACAATGATCTGAACTAAGTCTGTTAATAAAGGAATCAAATCTCTTACCGACACCTTGGCGCCTGCTTTAGATCGTACAGAGATTTGGTCAACCTACAAACCAAGTTTTCTTTTCCTTATTGCTTATAACCTTCTGGTTTGAGTATATATATCTCTTCTTCAAGTTTGCCATGAAGAAAAGCAATTTTTACATTTGGTTGCTCAAGATGTAAATCAAATACAACACACATAGCTAGAACTACTCTAATAGTAGTTAATCTCATCATAGGAGAAAATATTTCATGAAAGTCTACACCTTTTTTAGCATATTCCTTGACAACCAATCTTGCACAATATTGTTCTACCTGATCATTACTATCTCGCTTGATCTAGTGAACCCATTTGTTACCAATGGCTTTCCGGCCTGTTGGAAGTGCAATAAGTTCCCAAAATATGATTCCTATGCAATGCCCCAATTTCTTCTTGCATTGTTGTCATTCACATAGAAGCATTTGGATTTTACATAGCCTCTAAAAAAGTTGTTGCCTCTCCTTCTTTTGTTAGAAGACAATATGCATCATGACTTGCCATAATAGTTTGAATGCCATGATGGCTTCCTTGTCTGGTGGGGTGATCGTCGCACTTCGATCTCATTTGCCTCATCAAGTAATTGTTCATTGTGCTCACATTCTGCTTCAAAAGAATAATTTTCTCCAGAGTTATCATCTATCAAAATTGTAGTAGTTTTCTTAGCAGTGTTATCATTTCTTTCTTCACTTTGTAGTTTAGTTTCTGCAAATACAACATCTTTATCGATGACTACTTTGCAGGCAGTGGGATCCCATAGGTGATACCTTAACACTGTCAGCATGACCTAAGAATATACATTTCCTAGATCTTGGATCTAGTATTGCTCTTTCTTGGGAGTTGTGCAACACGTACACATGACATCCAAACACATGTAGAGAAGAATAATTAGTTGGCTTGTCATTCCACATCTCAATTAGTGTCTTTAAACCAATTGGATTAGATGGCGATCAATTCATTATGTAACAAGCAATCTTTAATGCTTCTCCCCAAAAAAGCTTCGCTAACCTTGCAGTTTTGAGCATAACTCTAGTTCTTTCTAGGAGAGTTCTATTCATCCACTCTGCTACACCATTTTGCTATAGTGTATATGCAACTGTGAATTGCCTCTACATACCCGTTTGCTTGCAAAAATGTGAGAAATCTCTATCTATATATTCTCCTCCATTGTCAGTCTTCAAGCACATTATCTTTTTTTCGAATTCAAGTTCTACTCTTGCTTTGAATTCTTTGAGTATCAGAAACACATCTGACTTATTCTTGATTGGGTACACCGATAGCCTCCTAATAGTCATCAATAAATGATACAAAATATTTTGCTCCTCCTAGGGACATCTTTGGTGACTCCCATACATCAGAACGAATTGATTACAATATGTACTTGCTCCGAGCAGTCGATCTAACGAATGTCAGTCTATGTTGTTTACTAATAACACAATGCTCACAAAATGGTAAGTTTATTGATTAGAACTTGGAAATGAGATTACGTTTCACAAGAATCTTTAGGCCGTGTTCTGACATGTGGCCCAGTTTGCGATGCCACATCATTGTCGTTTCTTCTTGGTTTGTTGAAGCAACTAATGCCTCTACTTCTTGCAAAGTATCTCCTATAAGCATATATAGATTCGTCACAATCTTTTCTGCTTTTATTACCACAACAAAACCTTTAATAACTTTCAAGATCCCACCTTCAATATGGGTCTTGCAACCAAGGTTATCTAGTTGTCCAATAGACAAAAAATTCTTCTTCAACCCCTTCGCATGTCTTATCCCTTGAAGTGTTCGAACAGAACCATCAAACATTTTTATTTTGATAGTACCCACTCCAACAATTTTTAAGGCATGATCATTTTCCATGAACACAAATCCTTCCAAGACAGGTTCATTAGTATAAAACCAATCACGATGCAAAGTCATGTGTCAAGTTGCTCATGAATCCAATCCAAACATCAGCGAGTTGTTTGTTGCCTTTAGAACCAATGTTTTCTTTGTCATACAATATTTCTCTATCATCAGAGGTACTTAGAACACATCCTTGAGAAGTTTATGTTTTTGAAGCCTTTTCTATACTCTTCTTGTTCTGACAATCTTTCTTCAAGTGCTCTCTCATGCCACAATTGTAGCATCTAAAGCTCTTCCTTCCTCGTGACTTTGATCTACTTTGACCTTGACTTTCACTAGAACCACGCTCCATTGATCTCCCCCACCAACAACACATTTACTTGTTTTGAGCTCTCTAATCTATCTTCCTTATTCTTTTGTTTGAATTCTTCTTCAAGAATCACAACAGCCATATCATCAAAGGAAAGATAATCAACCAAGACATTATTAGTTAGGTTGATCATATGAATTTGGTAAACTTTGAAGTATAAGCTCTGTAGACATTATTAGTTAGGTTGATCATATGAATTTGGTAAACTTTGAAGTATAAGCTCTGTACGTTCATTTTCTGCTATTTTGTTATCCAACGATGAGAGTTGGAAAATAGCGTATTTAGTTTGTTAATGTGATTTGTTGCAGATGTGGATTCATTCATTCGAAGAGTATAAAGTTTCCTCTTTAAGAATATCTTGTTGAGAAATGACTTGGCTCATATAATCTGGTGAGAGCATCCCAAATTTCCTTTGTTGTGTTTTTCTCTGCTACACTTGACAAGACTGAATCAGCTAGTGCCAAGTGCAAGTTTACAACTGCATTGTCATCCATCTCCTTTCATTTTTCATCTTTAATCCCACTGGGTCTACCTTCAATTGTAGCCACACAATTCTATTCATAATTGCTTTTATCTTCAATTTCCATGAGGAAAAGTTACTCCCACTAAATTTTTGAATCTCATACTTTGTTTTCATTTTTTTAATATGGGATGTAGTAACTTTTAGCGGAAAAAAAAAATTAATCAACAACCTTTACCTCTGACACCGTTGTTGAGTTCCAAACATATAACATATCTAATATAAAAGTGAAAAAAATGAAAACTCATAAGAAAAATGTGAAAAAAATGCAATAACTTTCTTTAAGAATTTCTACTTCTCTCTTTTACAAGGAACAACAATAAAACTCTCGTAATGAAAGGAGATTACAATTTCTCTCTATATGACCTTATAAGATATGAGTTAAGAAGACTCATTTATAAATAAACTTTTATAACGTACACTTCATACAAAGTTGGATCTCATAATTGGATACAAACAAATCCATACGGTGGAGGAAGATATTCACAAGACTTCCTTTAGAACCCATAGTAGTCACATTTACATGGACTTGCACCAACCATGTTCCATGCGGCAACATAAATGACTCCATTTCAATCATTATATGGTTATGCACCAACCATGAACTCTCCTCTTATTGCTGGAGATTCCACATTCACAGTAAACACTACAAACAATCATTAAACACTTGGGAAAAGTCTTCAGTTGTTTAGTGTATATGGGAGCTATTAGCTAAACTATTCTAAAACTTAGAAAAATTACCAGCAACTAGATAACAATTCTAAAAGTATAATCATCTTACATTAAGCAATGAAATAATTAAGCAATATTACAATATTATTTTTAATATGCTAAGGTCATGCTATACAATTCTTAAGTCACTTGATTCTCTTTCTTCTGAGTTTTTTTAGGTGTAACTTATTTTTGGAATATATTTGTCTAAAATGTTTCCGGAAACTACACAATTAATTGGCTTACGTTGCCCTTATTTTCCTCTTTAAGCATATCTTCTATAACACCCTTCCTGTGGAAAGTAGGGACCTCCTTCCAATATTCTTCAACCTCATAAGTTCACCATCTGAACCTACCATTAAGAATTGAAAATTCTACTTCTTCAACCTCATACAATGTGATATTTAGCTTCTTTAAAGGTTATTTCCTCTCATGGCTATTGTAGACGTCTAGGTTTTACCATACCCTCTTCAAAGTGATGTACTTGGTCATACTTTCTCTTCCTTGTTTGATTCTCCAATTTACAAGTTCACCATATGGAGTTTTTGGTATATGTTAACTAAACAGAATATCTACAGTAGTCAAATTAAATCAATTATATTTATTAATAGACTATAATAGAATAGAATCTACATCTTAACATCATATACAACAAAATTATTGTTCAATGCAATTGAACCATGTATTTCTTGAGATGGTAAGCACTGCAAGCTCATAGATTTGTAAATTTTAAAGAGGACTCGGGTCTAGTAGGTTCAATGCACCAATTTGGCTGTTCATTGTTAGAATCAAATGTGGATATGCGTAAGATCCTGTCGTGGTAACCATACAAGGATGACCGGTGGCCAATGCTGACATATGTTATGTTTGCTTCTCTAATCTTTTGGTACAAATGAACCTGCAAGCCAAAGCATAGCAAAATGAACTTCAACACAACATCAACATGGTAAAAGGGGTTATACATGAACACTATTATTTTACATACACTTTACCAAATCGATTATTTTTCTCTCTTGCTAGCACATGATATCATATATCATACCTACACCTTTCTCCTAGGTGTAGAATAGCAAGTTGTCCAACCAACATTTTCCATATCATAATGAAAAGTATCAAAACAACATATTCTTCTGGATCCCTTAACAATGTAACTCTAGTATGTTTATCGAATTTTATATAAAAACAAATTTTCAGCTAAAAGTTCTCTCGGCAGCATTTTGACTATGCTTTTCTAAATATACATAGCCTAATCTAAACATGTATATAGCCGGTTGTATTAGTGTCGTAAATTATATCTAAAAAGGCTGCATAACAATGTTTCGAAGGGGTTAGTTCATGCAACAGTACATCCAAATAAATTTGATGAAAAACCATTTGATAATAGCTGCAATGTTACTTTTTTCAAGAGTAATTTCTTATGTGTGTTAGCTTAGAGTTTCTACTAAGAGCCGGTAACTAGTAATTCCATAGTGTGATGCTTTGATTCTAAAATCATAATCGTCAGTATGAAGATCACATAAGACTATTTACTAGATAGTCTAGTAGTGTTAAGATTGGATGGTCGTCTATCGTCCAGTTGATTAATGCATATATGTCGTTATCATCTAACGCATCTAATAGCTAGATCATCTACCTCTTGTAAACTAATAGATGATAGTTGTCTTAACTGTTTTTTGATGGTTTTTTTGTAGTCCCTACTTTCATGTATAGAGTCATGTTAAACTCCTTTAAACATGTATGATACGTGCTCTCCACGTATAGAATCTTTTATAATTTAGTTTGTTTCTTTCTTTCATTATTGTGTGTCTTTTCCATATTGTTCAAAAGTCAAGAATTGAAATATTATCATCAAGTTTGACAATGAGAAGTTCTTTGGTGAGAATGACTCTAGACTACAGAGATAAAGATGTGTTGATGCGATAAAGGGGAGGCGAACATGTCAACAACTTTTTCTCTAGAGGAGAAGACTAACATGATTAACAAAACCAAAAATACAATAATTTTGTTTCTTGGAGATAAGACAATTAGGAAACTCCAACAAAGCTAGAAGTGTCATAATTCTATATCTTTGAGATAAGGCACTTACGGAAGTTGTGAAGGAGAGAACTATTGTATCAATGTGGATGAAACTTGAGTAATTGTACACAATAGTATTCATTCAAGATGATAGAATCAAGAATGATGGCAGACCAATTAACAGATTTTAACAAGATATTGAATGATCTTGGAAACATTAAAGTGAAACTCGAAGATGAAAATAAATATTTATTGCTTCTCAATGCTTTTCCCAAGATGTTTGAGCATTTTAAGAATGCTTTGTTGTTTGTGAAGAAACCAACCATTATTCTGGAGGAGGTTTAGACCTCAATTTGTACTAAGGAGCTTTAGAAATTTTAAGAGTCTAAGGCAAATGATAATGGGTTGGATTTGGGTGTGTCAAAGTCAAAGAACAAGAAAAAAAGGGAAGCCAAATGACAGCAATCAAAGCATTCATCAGAGGATAGGATAGAAATGGGGCCTAAGTGCTACAATTGTCACAAGAGAGATTGCTCAAAAAAGAAAAGAAATGAGAGGGAAATAAATGCTCATTTTCAAAGAGAATTGTTGAAATATTGTGGTCTGCATCTGATAGTTATGAGTCTGCTAGAATGTTGGTGGCCTCAATTTCAAATTTATAGAGGAGCTAGGTCATGGACATACGTTGCACTTACCACAAGCGTCCCGTGAAAGAGTTATTTGAGACCTTAACTACAAGAAAGAGATGTAGTCTTTCTTGGGAACAGCCTGTTAAGTGGAAGGCATGTGGTCAATCAGATTAAAGATGTTTGACAACCAGGATATGTTGTTACAAGATGTGAGATATGTTTCAAAACTTGAGAAATGTCTTTTCAATTAGTATGTTTGATGTAATGGGTTTAACAATAAAGATTGATCATGATACTGTAAAGATTTTAAAGGGAGTGTCTCTGGTTGTTAAGGGGACAAAAATAAATGTTCTTTACATTCTAAATGAATCAATATTGATTGCACATACGCCTATGGCTAGTTAGACAAATGTATGACATCTAAGACTGGGACATGTAAGTGAAAGAGGTTTGGTGGAGTTGTGTAAGCAAAATTTGCTAGGAGGTGATAATATGAGGAGCTGGAGTTTTGTGATCAATGCATATTGGGAAAGTCTTATAGGTTGAAATTTGAGCCTAATAAGCATGGGTATAATAGATTGATTGAGCCTATTCATGCAAATCTTTGATGTCTAACACAAGCTCAGAGTCATGGTAAATGGTCTTATTTCCTCACTATCATGGACGATTACTTAATGAGTGAATTTATATCTCAAAAAGCAAAACAAGATGCTTTCAGAAATTTAAGGACAGACACAACATAATCAGGAATCAACAGTAAACAAACTTAAAATATATATATTTGACCATGAATTGGAGTTTGTATCAGATCAGTTTAAGGAGTTATGAACGAAAGTAGGAATAAGGAGGCATAAAATAGTTGTTAGTGCACTTCAACAAAATGGTATTACTAAAAGGATGAATAGAACCATTGTGGAGCAAGTAAGGTATATGTTTTTGGTAGATAGATTATCTAAGTTCTTCTGAGGTAAAGCTACAAATACTATCATATATCTAATAAATTGGTGTCCATTATCTGCTCTAAATTCTAAGACTCTCATGGAGGTATGGAGTGGAAAACCAATCGATTAGGCCAATCCAAGAGTGTTTGGTGCATTAACATGGTTGTGTGGTTAATGCACATTTTGTTGTCATCGTCTAGCATGTGAAATAGTCTACCTCTTGTAAACTCCTAAACAATACTTATCTTAACAATTTTTTGAGAGTTTACCTCTGTCCCAAGTACTATATATTGAGTCATGTTAAACTCTTTTAAACACATTATATGATGTGTTCTATGAGTATAGAATCTTCTATAATTCAATTTCTTTTCTATATTTTTCGAACCCAACACATAGGAACAATCATGTTCATGCATGAGAATGTAGACTACGGTGCACAAAGGTATGAAAATGAAAAGTTTTACAATTTTTTCTTGAGGGGGAAGAGCATCTTTTGTATAGAAATATTTGAAGTCAAATGTCCATATTATATGAAATATAACAAATGCATGATACAGGGAAGTGTGCTCAATTTATTGAATAATAAAACCTTCTATATCATAATTCAAGTGAACTTGGAACCCAACATTACCTCATTGGCTTCATCAAGTGCACTTGTAGATTCATCCAGTAAAGCCAATTGAGGCTTTGAAAGCAAAAGACGAGCAAATGCAAGGCGTTGCTGCTCTCCCAACGAAAGAACACTAGACCATTCCTGTGTTGAATCCAAACTGAAACGAGCCAATAAATATCCAAGGCGGACTTCCTCCAAGACCTTTATCAGCTCATCTGTTGTTGGCTTTGTTGGCTTATCATTGACATCCTCCGAGTTTGGCAAGTTTGTCAAGAAAGGAAGTGCATCTGCAGACCAATATTTAACACTCAATGAACAAAGCTCACAATTTCCAGCAAGACTACTAACAAAATAACGTTGGTATATATTAGGAAGGACTTTTCTATTTAATCAAATTAGATAATAGTATTTACCATCCGATTAACTCAATTCTTCAATACAGTATGGAAAAAAAAAAATTACTCCTGAGAAAAAAAGATGAATTATAATTTAACTAATGGAGCTTGTTGCAACCTAAAAGTCTATGTTCAGAATTGATCATTTTGATTGTGTAGTTTTACTTATAAAGTCTAGAGTCTATTTAAAAGGGTAAACACATACACAACATGTGTAGATGGATGGATCTGGGTTGATCCTAATGAAAAAAGGGATTAATCTTCCGGAGAACAACCAAGATCAACTGTCCGACTAACAGCTAAAATGGAATTAAAAGGGATGTTTGCAACATTCTGGACAGCTACAGCTCCCTTTAGTGAGGCTAATGAAAGTTCAGTTTCAAGAGATGTTTCTTTTACAGGCTTGCTTAACTGTTAGATCAACTTTTGGGCAGGCAGAGTTTACAAAAGATATAACCATCTTGTCTAAAAGTCAATGTTTATGGTTACATGTCCAAAAGAACATAGTTAATAATACTTCGTACTTAACAATCATATAATTTCACATTTCCTATACGTAAATTATCTTTTAAATTAAGCCTTCCTTTTATAAAGCTTAGGCCAATAAACAACAAGAGCATTTTTGGCATTCCAGCAGGAGAAATATTTCCTCATCATTTCAGCACCAGCTATGCTAGGCTAGGCCCAGAACAACTACGGTAGTATTGTTTGTCTGAAGTCTCCCGAATTGCAATAGAGCAAATGAGATGCAGACACTAAAAGCACAAAAAAAAAGACATCTGTCCAAAAACAATACATTTAGATGTGGGAGGAAGAAACTCGTACTTGTTTGTTCTGTACTATCTGACACAGGAACTACATCATTGGCCCAAGTTGGATAAAGCAATTGTTGACGAAGAGTACCCAAAACCATATACGGTCTTTGCGGAAGGAAAAAGATTCCAGATTTTCTGCTTATGGATTTTCCATGTGCTACGTATGTGTCAAGAGCATTATTTGGAGTTTTCATATCTGAACAAAGGGATTGCTCAAGATATTCTCCACCTTTTACGTAGTATGTGATCTTTCCAGTTCCAGTTTTCCATAGACCAGCCATAGCTCTTAACAAAGAAGTCTTTCCACTTCCACTTGGTCCCATTACCTGTTAAATTGATTATATTAAAAAGTGCATTTGTATAGCCCTACAGTCTTATTAACTTTACAATCCTAAACTTCTTCATATGTTGTTCGTGAGAGATGATGACAAGAGTAGACTTATCTGAAGTCTGTAATTGTACAACTAATGTCAGTTAAAAAAGGAAACAAAGAGAAAGGGATAATTGCCCCCTAGCCAAAGAGACTCTCTCAGCCTTAAACTAGACAATTTGCAGCCAAAATGTATCCCCTCTCTAGCCCCACTATTCCATGTAACAAACTAGGCTAATTACCTCTCTCCATAACTAACTCCTCAACCCCTCTTCCGTAACTTCCAACCAATACCCCACAACTAGACTTTTAGGCACTTGGGCCTTCAAGTCTTGACCTTAAGGGCCTTAGTGGGAAGCTCAGGAACCATTTGGCCAGAATTGCAATCAGCAGGTTCAGTGGACGTCTTACCAGTAAATTATCCCTTTCCTTGATCGTCAATAACAAGTCTCTAATAAGTGTAGATTCACTTGGTGTCTTCAGAATCAAATCTTCTACCTCCAGTAATGTGCCAAATTTTTCTGGTGGAATGGAGCCATTAGATTCCAATGCAGATGAACTCCTAAAACCTTTGTATGTAATTTGTATGTCTTCCAACGTATCAGTAAGAGAGTTGGAGCTGCTTCTGTCCAAAACATCATCGAATTCACCTGCTTGTGCAAAGTTGGTAGTGTTCATTACATACAAAGGGAAAAAAAAAAGAGCCTCTCAGGCATACACATAAATGAATAAAAGAGAGCTTCAGATGCATAAATAAAACAACCGATGGAACAGATAAATCCTACAAAGAAATCAGACTATATCTACTTGTAAAATGAGCTGCGGCGCAAAAAAGGATGAGAGGGAGAGAAAGGAAGAATGGAAGGTGGAAAGTAAAATAGATAAGGGCATTGGTAGATTCACAAATAAAATATTGTAATACTCTTTTTCTTCTTTTCTGGGATTTTTTATTTGCGTTTATTCAAACATAACCATAAATTCTATCAAAATGGCTCTCCCTTTTCTCTCGAGTAAAACTTCATAGTTCATTCACTAATGCTCATATCCTTCATGATATTTACATATACTAAAATGTAACAGGAAAGACAAGGGGAAAAGGATGATGTACCTAACCGATTAATAACTGCAGAAAAAGCACTTATAGCTTGAAACTGATACACAATGAGCGAAAAGTCACCAAGGATGTGATTAAAAGCAGAAACTGACTGATTGATGACACCAAACTCAATTTTTCCTGAGAAATACATGGGGGCAACAACAGCGACAGGAAGAACTTGAATAACATAGCGGTAGCCATTGGTGAAGAACTCCAGATTTCTAGAAGCAATCAACAATTGCTGTACAGAAATAAAAGTGATGTCATTCATCATTAAGGTATGACAAGTTAGAGGATAAAACTGCATTGCGAAACTTAGTAAAGAAAAATCAGTAATGCTGCAAGAAGGTTAAGTTGGTATTTAATAGAGTTTCCTAATTCCCAAAATCAGGTCTGCTCATATGGCTGTATAGATTCAAACTGATTCTGTCAGCTACATATACTGAAGCCAAGATAATTATAGGGATCTAGTTTTTCAATCAAGAAAAATAAAACATACACAGAAGCATTCTTTACATTAAATGCTGATTATGTTATGATGATTGTAAAATATCAAGGAATATAAGAGTGAGAAATATATATAACATAACTCAGGAAATCCATTGGCCCTAATATAGATACTGATAGCATAATGTACAAAAATAATTTAAAGTAAAAATGGTAAATATAAAGAAGAAATATCTCACAGTCAGATTTTCAAAAGCACTTTTAAATCGCTGCAGAAGAAGTTGCATTTCACTTTCTTCACCACTATAGAATGCAATTGATTCAGCATTTTCCCGAACACGTACAAGTCCATACCGAAAGTCTGCTTCCTTTTTCTCTTGCAGGAAATTTAAATTCACAAGTCCCTGAAAATTTAAACTTCTAGTTAATAAAAAGGGAACCATCTTAAAGGCCATTCACTTATTAGGGGATAGGTGGTAGTTTCCCTGACAATTTAAACAATTGCTAAAAATATACAAAACTTCATTACCCTTCCAAGGAAAACACTGATAGCTGTCCCACCAATTGAGTATACGAGAAGAACAACAAAAAGTGGAGGATAGATTCCAAACATGATGTTACTAAATGAGATTAAGTCTACAGCAGCATTAAAGAGTGTCAGGGAGAAAGCAAGGGATGTCCCAGTGAAAGAACTTAGATCATCGACAATTCGCTGGTCTGGATTATCAATGATTGACTGTGACTGAATTTTATAGAAAGTCTGATTATTCAGATAGCGATCCATGTAATAGCTTGTCATCCAAGATCTCCATCTCAAAGAAAGAGTTTCTCTTGCATAATCTCTCAATACAAAAAACTGCAATAAGATGACGATCATGGTTAGAAATATGTGCAAAATATTTGAAAAATGGGATGACAAACAAAATACAACACAGAAGACATGCATAAATCTTGTTACCGTTCACAAGAGAAACAGAAGGACATACAATGTCAGGGCAATTGTGGATTTAGTAAAACCTTATCAAAATTGTTATCAAATAATAGTCATTTATTTCCCTTACTTTATTTTTCCTCTTTATTTGAGCTAAAATATTCATATAATCAAAATTGCTCCTACTTTATTTCCCTCTTTATTTGAGCTAAAATATTCATGTACACTATACTATGTCGAGAAACCCGTTCATTTCAATAACAAAAGCAGACTCAGAAGAAATGACACAGATTAAGGAGACTATTACCAAAAGAATCAAAGAAGGAAAATTACTTATGTGTATTGTCCAAGTTCTCATATGACAAATAAAAACATGAAAGGTTTTCAAATCCACGTCTAGGCAATCCATATACCATGCAATGCTAGAGTTAGTTTTCTTATTCATTCTTGTTTCTTTCGATTTAAGATGGATCAGACGACAGTATACATCAGTCTAAGAATTAAAGCAAAGTATAGCAGAGCTATACCTAAGAAAGTGCAGCATTGTGCTCACCGGGATTCCTCCAGCAAAGGCACCCAGGTAGTAAAGTAATTGCTTCGTGAATTGTTCTTGATCCTTGTCTTACATTAATAAACATAAAAACGTTTAGCTCCTTGTTTCCACTTCATACAACAGTAAACAACTAACTAAAAAAAAAAACAGCAGAAAATCTCACACACAAGTAAATACTACATGCCCAAGTAGATGGTAAATGGAAGATAAACAAAGGTAGCTGAGTCCATAACAAAGGTAGCTGAGTCCATATATACACATTGTTAAATATTTGCTTTATGTATTTCACTTAATTGCGTGTGAATTCATATTTCTGTTTAAGTTTCCTAAACATCTTCATAATAGTCCGTTATTGACAGTTTTACTACATGAACAGGAAGTCAGTCAGTTACTACTTTTACTTGAGGAGCACGTATCTTAGTCACTAATAATCATATCACTGAATTTGTTAGTCTGTTCTGGTCCTTCAATTATTATAAATGTAAATGTTATTGATTAATAAAATATCATATTCCTTGCTTTCAGTTCAAAATATACCAATGTATTATGTTTCTCCTTCTTCTCTTTCTTATTTTTCCGCCATACTTCCAGCACACATGAAACTTACTAGCAAGTGCATTGAAGAAGTCTCTCCCCAAGAAACTGAAGCCAACACTGATTCCCGTAGTAGCCAAAGTGAGAGCAAAAACACCAGCAAGCTGCAACCTTGCTTGCACTTTGTCATCTGAAGTCCAGTAAGGAGCTGCCACCTTCCAGAACCTTCTGAAAAGTGTCTGCAGATCAGGACTGTCACCCTCTGCAGCAACAACAATATCATTGTCTTTTTCCACTTGCTTGTATTCCTGCACTTGCAACACAATTTTCAAACTTTTCAAAACTATTCATCGACCAAACCGTTTTCAAAATCCAAAGATGAGATCTAACGGTAACACATTCTTTCTAATCCAATCTCTACCTACTAATGGTTAAAATATATTGAAAATTACAATATCACCATGGAGACCCATTTAATATTTTCTAATTTCCAATAAATTTCAACCTATGATAAAGAATATGATCAAAACAGTTTATTGTTTATCCAAAGAAAAAGTAACAACAAAACAAGTATACCTTATCAGGATCAGGTGGCAATGGAGCCTGTGCTGAAGCAGAAGAAGAAGAGGAACACTTGCCCCAATTCCCCCTCGTGTAAGGCCCTCCTCTGCAAATGGGCACTTGAGAAAATGGGGTAAACACGCCAAAACCGACATGGTGTTGAACATTATGATTTGATAATGGAGGCTTGAACTTGTAGCTAGAGGAAAAGGTGAAAAGAGGGCATGCTTGTTGAGCCAGCAAGATCATTTTTTTCCTTTCTGGGTATTCTTAATTTAACCCAAAGCTATTATATCTGCATAATCAATGCTTGGTCTCCATGTTTATTCTTGAAACCCAATAGTCACACAACATTCTGGGAGTCTATGGCTCCTGAAAATTAAGTAGCTTACGAATTTGTCGTGTTGAAAAGTCACAGTGTATAGGATTTTGTTCTCTTTGTTACGATGATTGAAGAGAAATTTGGAGCCGCATAGATTATTACTATTATTATGGAGAATTATCCGTACGGTAGGATTTCTTGTGATGCACATGTTGCCACGCACAGAACGAGGAATGGGGTAGCTATAGAACCAGAGAGAAAAATTTGCAGAAAAATTAAGGCTTTGACTTCCTCCACCCCATTATCACTAAGTGCACCTCATACTAACACAAAAAGATCAAAATACCCTCCCTTATTGCACCATGCCACTGTAGTTACGACCACCATCACCACTGCTGCACCTCCACTCTCTAGTTCGAGAGAAAGAAGAGAAAGTTTGTGATGGAAAAAACTCACTTTGAAAAGCTCAATCCATAAGTTATCATCTTAGGAATTTTATTTTGAAAAATTTGTTTTGGAACGTAACTTATGTGTTATGGAAAACATTTATCAGAAAATAGATCTTAAAAAGCTTATTCCAAAAGATATCATATGTTTGTGAAAGTTTGTTTCAGAAATTTTGTTGGGTTTCTTTCAGGAATTTTATTATAGAAAGCTCAACTCAGAATAGATTTTATATGTTTCAGAAAGTGTTTTAAAAGTCTTATTTTAAAGGTTTTGTTTTGGAAATTATGTTTCAAAAATTCATATGAAATGCTTCAATGAACATTGTTAAGTACATTCTCTCTTTTATTATTGGTTCCACCTATTCTTATCGAGTTTGGGACTTGATTCATGAATATTTTCATCTTTGTATGAAAGAGATCATTTTCATACTGACCTTCACTCTGTGTCTCTTGATGGTAAAATGATGCGAGAGTTTTTTGCTCATATTAAAACCATTGTTAATGACCTTAACCTTGTTCCACATGAAGAGCATGTTGGTGTCATTCTTTAAGTTTTACCACCTAAATATGCTCAAGACATCTCTGTCTTTGAGAGCAAATTTAATACTCCTCTAGTCGTTGAAGTAGTTATTGTAGATATATAGGTCTTGTCATATAACGAGATTTAAATGCATAAGAAAGGAGTAATATGACGGACCAACTAGGAAAATATAATGAGATTTAAATGTAACAAAAGAAGTGTAATAGATGCACTCAACTTATGTTCCAAACAAATTGTAGCACATGGAGTTAAATTGAACATCATCTCTTCCAGTGATTATCCGACCATGTCATGAACATGGAGTTTTTGGCACCCCAGAGGACTATTCTTGACTGGTGGCTTAGCATCCAAGTCAAAATTTCATTCCCTCCTATAGAGGGAAATTAATGTCTCAATGGCATATTAAAAAAAACAAAGGAAATAAGAGAGGTTGATTCCATAATTTCCAAAACATTTCCCATGTAATCTAATTGGTCAGAATATTTACAGTAATGAAATTAAATCAATAACATTCTTAATAGATTATATTAGAAAATGGACAGATTCTAACATGTTGTACCAGGGGAAAATCTATAGATTGGCATCATATACATCAAAATATTACTTAAAGAAATTGAATCATGTGTCTCTTCAAACGGAAATTAGCATATTGCAAGAAATTCTGAAGCCACATACGTTCAGAGATTTGTAAATTTTAGATAAGACTCAGGACTAGTAGGTCCAGTGCACCAATTTAGTTGTTCATTGTTAGAATCATATGTAGATATGCTTAAGACCCTGCTATGGTAATCATACAAGGATGACCGATGGCCAACACTGACGTATGTCATGTTTGCTGCTGCAATCTTTTGATACAAATGAACCTGTAAACAAAAGTACAAGAAAATGAACATTAGCACAACAACATGCTCTTTTGGAGGGATGTATAATAATGACAATGTTCAAAAATAATGACAATGATCATACTCTTTTGAAGGAATGTATAATAATGACAATGTTCAAAACAATATACTCTTTTGGAGTCCTCTATAATATCACTCTAATATGTTTAGTTTTTATGGAGCTGTTCTATAAAACCTTTTCAGCCAAAAGCTCTTTCTATTTCTAAGCATCATTTAATATTATATGCTTTTCTAGATCCTAATCCAAATGGTATATAGCGAGTAGCTATAGATCTTAACTAATAATTTTGGAATCAAAACAATATACTCAAAAATTGTATATATTATCATTATCACTAATATAACAAAAATGAGTACCTAAATTAACATAACTATAACTATAGCTATAAAAAAAATCACACATTTTCCTTTCTTCCTTCAAATTCTTGAACTCATCAACAATTGAATTAAAACTAAAATTTTAGGAGACATAATTAACAAAAAAGAAATCTACGATAAATAAGTCACACTTTATTAAAAAAACATGAGTTAAGATTTCATTTTATGTTTATAAAAAGAATTTCGATACAAAAATATAAGAACAATTAAATTAGTTAGAGTACAAGAACTTAAAAAGAAAAAGATAATATATAATTATTCAAATTCTTATATTCCAAACGTTATCTGCATATGCAAGAAAAAAAATATTTTTGCACGAGAAACAGTAAAAGCTCATGTATCAAAAAGAATATATTATGAAACTAATATTTCACTATTAAGTGAGGCGAGGGAGAGTCACCTTTTTCCTTTTCATAAATGGAACATAATAAGAAAGACTTAAGTAGAAACAATGAGTTTTTGTTTTCCTTCATTTTTTTCTTCAAAAATGGAAGATAACAAGTGGAGAAATGAGTAGAAGCAACTCTTAAAGAGAGGATGAATTGAACAGGTGAGGGGAGAGAGAATATAGAAAAATATCCCAATCTTCTATACATTTCATCCATTTTTTATTCTTTATTATATTTAATTTTATGTTTTAATATTTATTAAAATTAAATCATGTATGTTATAGAATAAATTGGACATCCTCCTAATTTAATTCTCATTATATATATGTAAACATAATTCTAAAAATATTCTAAATCTGAATAATAGTGTTTCAAGGGATGCAACAATAATTCACAAGAACTTGGAAGAAAAGTCATTTGATATTAGTTGCACTGATCTTATTCAGAGAGTAAGTATTTCTTCTTATGTATGAACTTAAGATCTAGTAATTACATAGGCACATCCATATTAACGCATGAGTGAGAATGTTGAATATGTTGCACAGATGTCTGGAAAAGTTTTTTTTTTTTTTTTTCTTTTTTTTTCTTTTTTTACTTGAGGGGGGGAGACATTTTGTTATGTGGGCATATGTTTTGAATCAAATATCCATATATATTATTATAGGACTTAGGAATTCAACAGTACCTCATTGGCCTCATCAAGTGCACTTGTAGCTTCATCCAGTAAAGCCAATTGAGGCTTTGAAAGCAAAAGACGAGCAAATGCAAGGCGTTGCTGTTCTCCCAAAGAAAGGACACTAGACCACTCACGTGTGGAATCTAAACTGAAACGAGCCAATAAATATCCAAGGTGTACATCCTCTAATACCTTTATCAGTTCATCTGTTGTTGGCTTCATAGGCTTATCAATTGTGTTATCCGAGTTCGGCAAGTTTGTCAAGAAAGGAAGCCCATCTGCATAACAATTTTTAGCACTCAATCAGCAAAGCTTATACAATTTCAGCCAAACCACTGAACAATAACAGAGATATAAATTAGGAAGGATTTTTCTATTTAATCACATTAAATAAAGTATCTATTTTCAGCATCATCTGATCAAATCAGCTCATTCATAACAATGTGGTAAAATAATACCCTTAATAAGAAGATGAATTATAACAATTTAGCAATTAGAACCTGTTGCACCTTACAAATCAATGCTCAAAATTGATCATTTTGATTGTATTTGTTCACTTGATTATAAAGTCAACACTCTACATGAAATGAAAACACATACATAATAACGCTGTACATAGACCTGGGTTGATGGTCCTCACAAAAAAGGGATTGATTTTTCAGATAACAACCAAGATCAAACTGTCTGACTAACAGCTAACATGCAACTAAAAGGGACTACGTTTGCCAGATTCTAGACAGCTACAGATCCATTTCACCGAGGGCATGAAAGTTCAGTTTTCAAGAGTTATTTCTTTAATAGGATGAAGATTCAAAAGCTGTTGGTTAGCCTTGCTTATTAGATTATCTTGTGAAGGCGGAGTCTGCAAAAAATATATCAATTGTTCTAAAAGTCTCTTTATAGTTGCAAGCTCAAAAGAACTTTAGTAATAATACATTATGTGTAACAATCAAATAATATCATATTTCCTATTAAATTAATCATTTTTTTTATAATGCCCGCCATGCTGCTACAAAAAACATCAAGGGCGTTTTTAGTATTCCTGTGGAAGAAACAAATCACCATTTCAGCATTATCTTTGTTAGATCCAAAACTCCAAAAATTACAATTGAGCAAATGACATGAAACAGATAGAGCACAATAAAAGACTTCCATTTTTAATTAAAAAAAATGAGTTTGCATAAGCCATAAAAGTAAAATATTTAAGCATGGGGGGAAAGAAACTAGAAATCACATACTTGTTTGTTGTGTACCATCTGACATAGGAACTACATCATCGGCCCAAGTTGGATAAAGTAATTGTTGACGAAGAGTACCCAAAACCATATATGGTCTTTGTGGAAGGAAAAAAAGTCTGCTTACGGATTTTCCATCTGCTTCATATGTGCCAGGAGCATTATTTACTGGAGCATTAACATGTGAACAAATGGATTGTTCAGGATATTCTCCACCTTTTACATAGTATGTGATCTTTCCAGTTCCAGTTTTCCATAGACCAGCCAACGCTCTTAAGAGAGAAGTCTTGCCACTTCCACTTGGTCCAACAACCTGTTAATTTGGCTATATTTAGAAGACAATTTGTATAATCCTATGATCTTGTGAACTTAAAATTACAAACATAACTTCTAAATATGTTGTCAGTAAATAAGGGGCCAATGGATGTCTTACCAGTAAATTATCTCTTTCCTTGATCATTAATGACAAGTCTCCAACAAGTGTAGATGCACTTGGTGTCTTCAGAGTCAAATCTTCTATCTCTAGCAATGTTGCGTATTTTTCCAGTGGAGTGGATCCATTAGATTCCAATGCAGATGAACTTCTAAAATGTTTGTATATAATTTGTATCTCTTCCAAAGTATTAGAGGTAGAGTTAGAGCTGCTTCTGTCCAAAACATCATCAAACTCACCTGCACATGCAATGCAATGCATATTAGTCAGTAGCTCATTACATTAAAAGCAAAAAATCTAGCCTGTCAAGCATATATAAGACAGCAGGTGGGACAGATAAATATCACAAAGACTGGAGAGTATAACTACTTGCAATATGAACTGCAGTGCAAAAAAAGTTGAAAGAATGAAGAAAAAAAGGAGAAAGGGAAGGTGGAAAGTAACATGAACAAGGATGGCTAACTTGCAAAATAACATCTTTAAAACATTATAATACCTTCTTTTTTTTTCTTTGGGACTATTATTTGCGTTTATGCCAACATAAGCACAAATTATCAAAATGGATACCATTTTTTTCTACAGAGTAGAATTCATAGCTCAGTCACTCATGCTCATTATCTTTCACAGATTAGCACGTATTAAAAACCGACAGAAATGATAGGGAAAAAAGTACTGTACCTAACCGATTAATAACAGCAGAAAAGGCAGTTATAGATTGAAACTGGGATACAACAAGGGAAAAGTCGTCAAGGATATGATTAAAAGCAGAACGTGACTGACTGACGACACCAAACTCGATTTTTCCTGAGAAATACATGGGGGCTACAACAGCAGCAGGAAGAACTTGAATGATATAGCGGTAGCCACTGGTGAAGAACTCCAGATTTCTAGAAGCCATCAACAATTGCTGTAAAAAAATAATAAGTAACACCATTCATCATTATGTTATCACAAGTTAGAGGATAAAGCTGCATTACATAACTCAAGAAAGAAACACAAAGTGATGCTGCAAAACAAGGTTAGATTGGTATTTGATGAAGTTTCTTAATTCGCAAATCTAGGCAGTCAACGTGGCTATACAGCTTTCAAATATGTTGAAGTTATAGATCTAGTTTTTCATTCAAGAAAAAGAAAACGGAGAGGGCAGCATTTTTTACATTAAATGCTGCTCACTTTATGTTGATTATACAAATCTAGCAATATAAGAGCAATAGATGCAGTAAAACTCAAGAAATCAATTAGCATAGATACTGGCAATATAATGTACAAAATTAGTTTTGAAAGTGAAAAAAAGGTAAGCACAAAGAAGAAATATCTCACAGTCAGATTTTCATAAGCGCTTTTGAAGCGCTGCAGAAGAAGTTGCATTTCGCTTTCTTCACCGCTATAGAAAGCAATTGATTCAGCATTTTCCCGTACACGTACAAGTCCATATCGAAAGTCTGCTTCCTTTTTCTCTTGCAGGAAATTTAAATTCACCAGTCCCTAATATTTTCACAACTCCCAGTTAGTAAAAAGGCAACTTTTTTTGTTATTAGGGAAACAGGTGGTAGTTTACCATAACAATTTAAACTATCAAAGAAATATTCATTACCCTTCCAAGGAAAACACTGATAGATGTCCCACCTATTGAGTATATGAGAAGAACAACAAAAAGTGGAGGATAGATTCCATACAAGATATTACTGAATGAGATTAAGTCTACAGCAGCATTAAATAGTATTAGAGAGAAAGCAAGGGATGTTCTGGTGAAAGAACTGATATCATCAACAATTCGCTGGTCTGGATTATCAATAATTGACTGTGACTGAATTTTATAGAAAGTTTGATTCTTCAGATAGCGACCCATGTAATAGCTTGTCATCCAAGACCTCCATCTCAAGGAAAGAGTTTCTTTTGCATAATCTCTCAATACAAAAATCTGCATGGTAGTGATGATCATGGTTAGAAACATGTGCAGAAGATTTGAAAAATGTTATGACAAAGCAACAAGAATCGGGCATGTGATTTTATTAAATTCAAAAATTCAATCATTTCAATATCAATTAATGATTAAGAAGAAATGCTGCAACGCAATTAAGAAAGACACTACTTCCAAAAGGATCCAAGGAGGAATACAATTCTGATGTCTATTGTCTAAGTCCTCATATGACAGATAAAGCCCAAAACATGAAAAGGTGTAACTTCCAAATTCACATCTAGCCAATACATTTGAGTTAGTTCTCATTTTCACTCTTGTTTCTTTCCAACTAAGACACTAGATCAGATGACAGTATACATTGCTCTAAGACCTAAAGCAAAGTATAGCAGAGATATACCTAAGAAAATGCAGCAATTTGCTCACCGGGATTCCTCCAGCAAAGCCACCCAAGTAGTACAGTAGTTGCTTCGTGAATTGCTCTTGATCCTTGTCTTGCATTAATAAACTTAAAACAGTTCAGTTTGTTGCCACTACATTCTAAAGTAAACAGTAAACAAAACAAAAATATCTCAAATCCACATACAAGCAAACACTATATGTCCAAATAGATGGTAAATGGAAGATAAACAAAATCAGCTATCCACATATAGACATGAACTTACTGGCAAGTGCATTGAAGAAGTCTCTCCCCAAGAAATTGAAGCCAACACTGATTCCAGTAGTAGCCAAAGTGAGAGCAAAAACACCAGCAAGCTGCAACCATGCTTGCACCTTGTCATCTGAAGTCCAGTAAGGAGATGCGACCTTCCAGAACCTCCTAAAAAGCGACTGCAGGTCAGGACTCCGACCCTGTGCAGCAACTACACTACTCTCTTCCCCCACCTCCCTATTTCCCTGCACTTTCAACAAAATTTTCAAACCATTCACAAAATTGATGTCTATCACGTCACCATGTACTATGTATTAATTCTCTTAGATACAACACCCAAGCTTTTAGAAAGATTACTAAAATCCAATTCAGCTTCAAGCCATATAATGCATGCATGTAAAAAATATAGAAGCAAATTGATGAACCAAAATGAAAAATGTCCCTTTTATAGATGATTTCAACAAGGAATGAGGATCACAGTACAATTCTTGTTTATAAATAATAAAAATTAATTTATCATAACAATGGCTTATAATTTTGCTTGTTTTCAGAAATCTGCAGGAAACATATTCTTAATTTACAAAAAAAAAAAAAAAAAAAAAAAAAAAAAAAAAAAAAAAAAAAAAAAAAAAAAAAAAAAAAAAAATAAAGGGAGTGAGTCCGAAAAAAAAAATTGCAGAATTACAATTATATCTTGTACATATTTAGAATAGTCGTAATGTAGTACCGGATATGTATCAAATAAGAAAAAAAACACACACGTTTTGTGCATCGTAGGTAAAGAAGCAACAACAGAAGCAAACCTTGTCTGGGTGAGGTGGCAATGGAGACTGTGTTGCAGCAGATGAAGAGGGAGAGCTGCTGAAGGTCCTCCTCCTCCTGTAAGGCCTTCCATTGGAAGTTGGCATTGTGGTGAATTGGGAAAATGGGGTGAGCACACTAAAACAAACTTAAGCTCAATATAGGCATGCAATGGAGGATTGGTCTTATGCAGAGCAAAAGCTGATATATTGACACCTACAGTTAACTTATTCAGGGCAATTGCTTCCTGCACCCGTCTTTTACTTCCTGCACGCCATCTTATTTTAAAATACCAAAATTAACCTTGGGTTGGTTTTCGGAAAACGCTTTCCGAAATGTATTTTGAGACGGTAAAAATAACTTGGGAAAACGTTTTCTGAAATACATTTTGGGGTGTCAAAAGCAGTTTCTAAAAATGCTTTCCAGAACTCAAATGATTCTTGAAAAACGTTTTTTGGAATGTAAGAGTGACTTTCGGAAAATCTTTTCCAAAAATATATTTCAGAAAATATTTTCCAAAAATTAAATTTACATTTTGAAAAAAATTTTCGGACTGAACCAAAACTTTAAAAAAAATTAAATTTCGGTAAATATTTTTCGAAATTCAAGAAAAACACCCCATCCCCCCGTCGCACCTCAGCAACCATAAAATCCATCATACTCTCATAACACACCTACATTCAAATCAAACCACCCTAACATATCTTTCGTTCCACCGACACTCGTCCACCACTCTATCGCTACTTGTCCATCGTTGTGCAATAGTACCTCTACAACAACTCCTTTCACAACACCTCCACAGCACCTCCGCAACACCTCCGCAGCACCTCTGCAACAGCTCCTCCCCCTTTTGTCTTCACTCACAAGGACATCAAAGTCCTTTCACACTTATAATGGGGTGCAAGGAGCAAATATGGGAGTGTAGAAAGAAATTGTCCTTATTCAGCCAACAAGTTTATTTTTTTCATTTAAGCAATTTTGAATTTCATTTACAGGTTAAATTGGCTGATGATTGTCCTTTATCAAATATAGACATGATGTGGATCACACACAGCTCACTAGAGGCAAAGTCATGGCAATCTCATTATATTTACAGGATGCATAAAATTTTGTCCATGTTTCAAACAAATACAACATATGTTAATCTTGCGGATGATTGATTCACTTGTATTGCGATTGTATGTGACACACGCCTAAACCACTCCATGTAGTCATCTATACATGCATGGGGCTCAACAACAAGTATGACATTAGTCAAAACAAAATCAGGAAAATTGGCCCATTGAACATTTACCATTTGAAAAGCTGCATTATCCACAACTAAAGGAGGAGGTGCATAGTCTGCATGTAACCATACTGTCGCAGCACAAGGAACATGCATCTGGATGGTATTGCCTAATCGGATAAAATCACGAAACAATGAAATCGGCTCATATGGCTGACTAAGTCTATGAGAATCATATGGAGCCCAGATGACATCAGATGCACTAAGTCCATCTAACTGTCCTCTCACATCAATCAACTGAGAAGGACGTCAGCTAACCACGTATCGAGAAGCCATTGGGAGTACCTCGCTATAGCTCTGGTTAATATCTCGATTTCCCATAGATGGGAAGTGCTCATATATCCATACCTGTCAACAATAAATAAAGTTACAAGTAATCAAAATAAACTTCTTGATTAACTAAGGCTTAACATTTACCTATAAGAGGGTAATAAAAATCCCCAACTGTTTGGTTCCAGCCAAAAAAGCATCTCCTAGCTTCCATAAATATGTGCTAAAGCACTTACTCCCCAACTGTAACCATCACACACAGAAAGGTCGCGAAATAATGGCAAATAACATACTTTTACAGATGTGGCACTTTTATCTGCAAAAATTGTGCATCCAACTAGATACATCAAATAAGCCCTTGTAGCAAACTCCCATTGTTTCTTCGCGCAACAAACCTCATAACGATCTCTCAACCAACTCAACTTAACAACATTGGCACAACACTAGCACAACTCGGCATTAGCAGGGCCTTCTTCAACACCTAGCAACTCCACCAATAGAGCACGTGCTTCATTGTTGTCTACCTCATCAAAGATCAAAAACTAACCAACAGTAGGCAGATGAAGAAGAGAGGACACGTCGTCCAAAGTAATGGACATCTCACCAAATGGAAAATGAAATGTATTGGTGTCCCTGTGCCACCTCTCAATAAATCTACATAAGAGACCCTTGTCCGCGACCTCGTAGAAAATGCTGCATAGAGGCAACAATCCACAGTTGACAATCAAAGCGGAAACCTCACCACGAGGAAGACCAACGTTGTTAACCTTTCTTTCATGGGAGACCAATTTTAGGACTCCCCGATCCTAACCAAAAAAGAACAAATGATATAAAAAATTTCATATATTAAACGTAACATAAAAAGAAGAAATACATATAACAAAATCTTACCTCTCCCTGCCACAATCTGAGTGCTACGTGGTGATTATAACTTACCAAAAGGGAGACATCAGATGGTCCCCCAGGATAACCTACAACCTCACCAACATCAGGAAAACCAACAGGTGCAACAGGAGCATCAACACCACCAGTTGGAGCACTAGATGAAGCACCACGATCACCTCTGCGAAGTGATGTTGTAGGCCTTGTTCGGCCTTCAACCTGGAAACTACCTCCTCTGGTCCTAGCCATAACTGTGACAGTGCATAATTAGTATTTAAATATTTGGTAAAAAAAATAAAAAAAAAAACTAAACTGGATGCCCCACGTGCGATTTACATTTTTGAAAAAAATTATAAACCGGATAAGGTGTCATCCAATTCACATTTTCATTTGCAAATGTGAATCGGATGGTCTCCCATCCGGTTGTAAACCGGACACGGGAAATCCGGTTCATACCAACTTCGTCTTCTCCGACGTAGATTCACCGTCGACGGCAACCCAAACATCAAATTAACTACTCTAATCATCAATACCACTCACAAATTGCTAATAAACATAAAAAATTTCTTATCTTTCACTTGTTTGAAGTTTTAACTCAGATTAAAGCAATTTCTCTTCCACATTCTGTGATTCCGATGTTCCACAGTCTCACCCACACGCACAGAACGCTTTTGTTAATGATTTGTTGACATTGAAGGTGAAAAACAGATGAACCGGATGCTAGAGAATCAGATCCAAGCAAACGAAAAATGAAGCGGATGCAAGATAGGAAGAACGAAGCGAATAAAGGAAGAATGAAGCAGATAACAATGGTTAAGGAGGTGAAGGATATTCTTGTCTTTTCCTATTTATCATTTAAAGGCATATTTGTATTTTCTAGTAGACTATGGAGGTGCAGGACGAGAGTATTGGATGGAGAAAAAATTCATCTTTAAAAAATACAGGGGCTCATGAAGAAAAGAAAATTCGCTGGGTATTTTCAATTTGGCCCAAAACTATATGCAAAATCAATGCTTGTTTTCATCGTTTTTCTTGTGACTTAGTGGCTGCCTAATATTCTACGACTCTGTATACATGGACCTTTGAAAACATTAAGAGTTTTCAAATTTAGAATTTTGGCATGTTAAAACTATACGTGGGAATGACTTGTACTTCTTCAAACCCATAATTTTAAGTGTCACAATTTTTAAAATTATTATTTTACACTTTTTAAAGGTGACTTTCGGATTAGTAATTTCAAAAATCTTTTAAAATAAGTTTTAGAATTTTCAAAATATGATTTCTAAAATAAAATTTCTAGAATAAATTTTTAGAACAGGATTTTCGAAATAAGCTTACCAAAACATATAAAATGTATTCATTAACAAGCTTTCTATATTAATTTTTTCTGAACATATGATGTTTTTTTAGAACAAACTTTAAAATAGAACTTTTATATCAAAATTTATAGAACAAACTTTCCAAAGCATATATAATGCCTTTAAAAATGACCCTTTTGAAACAAATTCCGCTCTCACTCTCACTCTCGTTCTTCTATTTTTCTTCTTTCTCTTAAAGAGTGCAATGTCGATAAAGAATGGAGGTGTAACGACAACGATGGCAATGGTAATGTGCAGCGAAAGAGGGTATTTTAATCTTAGTATGGGGTGCAGGAAGCAAAAGCCTCTAATAATATGTTAGAGAGACTTATAACAATATTTATAAAGATGACAAAGTCAGACTTTCATAAATAGATCCATCAGCCCACTAAAAATTATAATGTCTCGCCTAACCCATCAAACTAACAAAGTGGATGAAATTGGCTCTTCATCTCACTAATTTTAAAATTAAAAATAAAAAAAATAGTTTAAAATATTAATATTTTTATATTATATTATTTGAAGGATGAAAATATGTAATAATATTGTAATTTAAATCATTAGTATTTACAAATTAAGTTTCAATTATTAATTATAATAAAGTAATTTAATATTTAAAGGTAATAATTATTTTAATTTACCCTATTAAAAACATTAATTATTCAACTAAAAAATAGAGAGAGAGTGTGTGCGTGTGCACACTCGCAAGTGTGGGGTTAGTGTGTGTGCACGTGTGTGCGTGTGTGGATGTGTGTTCGAAGTAACACATTATAATATTAGTTTTGTAGATGAATAAAATGTCTTTTGTATATTAGTTAGATTGTGTTAAAGGTTTGGTTTGATGTCATACATTTTTGTTAAATGTTTAATTTATAAGACAAAATATGAACAGTTGCATGAAGTAATATAAACATCATATTACTTAGAATAAGTATATAACAAATGTAGACACGCTAAACATAAACAAACTAAAGTAATCAAATCAACTAGTTATTTAGTCCATGTTCCCTCACATTGAGCACGTGTTCTTAATTTAGATTTACATTGAGCAGTTGCATGAAGTAATGGAAACATCACCATATTATTTAAAATAAATACATAACAAGTTCAGTGAAATACATAAAATTGATACATAATGCAGATAGGTTAAACATAAATAAAGTAATCAAATCAACTAGTTATTTGGCCCATGTTTTCTCACACATTGAGCATGTGGTTGTCTAATGTACATTGCACACTCTTTTGTCACTTCATGAGCTAGTTAAAGCGCACTCTGTGTTCCTTCCCATGCAGGAGTTCCTTTGGATACAACACAACTAGTCATCCTCTAAAATGTTTGGACGATCTATCTAATATACCTTACACTTATTCAAAATACATTTGTTATTGCATTATTAAAAATAACACTTAAACATACAATAATAAATTATTAGGCTTGCACACTTATGTTGTATCATCAGTTTTGTTTCTTCTTGATTTAGACTATGACGACAATGACGTGGTACCATGATGGGTCGGTCTTCCTTTGCCATATGAAGTATATAATGGTGCGATACAAACTGATACCACTTCATGTACGCTTTCACAACATGGATCAACTATGTCTAATTGGTTAACAAATGGGGTCACTTGTCATTTATGACAGTTGTGGATCTATCTTGCATTGCAATAGAGGTTAAGGTATGATTTGCTCGTACCCATCGTAAGATACACTTTAAGAGTTAAAAATGTCTACGAGAACAAAGTCGAATGTATTCCAAGAACATTAATGTCTACTCAAATGGTTTACTATGACGATGGTCTTCATAAGACTTCAGTTGACCCTAACTTGCGTCAAACTATCAAGTTATAGCCACACAACACCAACAATGAAAATATTGCACCCTACTATGTATTATGTTGCTTGAGGATGGTTCTCCTCATAATTGAGATTAAAATCCCTTCAACCTTGTCTTGAAAATGCTTATATATTGATTAATTTATTCACATGTAAAAGCATGGTATAACTAGTCAACTACTTTGTTTAGACCAAGTTGTCACCTAAAAGTTACTCATACATATGTGTCAATATGACAACTTCCAAGAATATGCTTCACACATACAGGTCATTGAACAAACCCAAGTAGGACACACTAACTAATGTCACACTTTATCTACAAATATCGTGCATACAAAAAGATGCAGCAAATACAACCCAGTTGAAAAGTCTCAACTTTGGTAATCACACTTCGAAGCCAACTCAATTTAACATGTGCACCCCCAACATTATCTTATATCTTTCGAGGTATCGCCTATGTCTACACCTTATAGCTCAACCAATATTGTTGTATTTATTGTTGCATCCAAAGTCACATACATAAAAAGTTGAATGTGTAGCAACTTGGACACATCATCAAGAGTGATGATCATCTCACCAACAAATAGGTGAAAATTGCTTAACTCTCTATGCCACTTATTAACAAAGGCAAAGACCCACCCATTTTCAATTGTATCATAAACGATGTTACAAAAGGACAATAACCCTGAATGTTGCACCAAGGTTTCAATCTGTTGATGTTGGATCCCAAATTTATTCAACTTAGGACAGCGAGGGACCAACTTCCACTTCTCATGATCTTATTAAAGTATGAGTGTCTATTAGCATAAAAAAAACAACTTCTTACGACATATTCAATATTATAATTAACAAAATTTTGTTTCTTATCTCACAATTCCACAATTATTTGGCTCCATGATCAACGTAGATCTCAAAAAGCAATGCATCCCTTGGTCTACTAGAAAATCCTTCCCCATAAATTTATGAAAAAATTAACTTTTAGAATGTGCAATTTAAATAGGCTACCAAATCTAAAAGTGACTTTTGAATAGTACAATCTATGCTAAATTAAAAACACTTTTGGATTACTTCTCCATTCTAAAATTTGAGAAACTCTCGAATCAAACTATTAAATTAACGTGCATGTCTCACAAAATAAAACCATCAATGTAAATTTTATACCTTTCATTTATTATCAACATAGCTCTCAAAAAACAATGCATCCATATAGGAAATCCTTTTCCACAAATTTATGCAAAAATTAACTTCTGAATTGTGCATTTTGAAATAGACTTCTAGATCCAAAAACAACTTTTGGATTGCACAATTCTAAAAAAAATTAAAAACACTTTTAGATTACGAAATTTAGAAATACTTCTCAAATTCTACAATATTCTACAATATGAAAAGCTCCCGAATCCGACTATTTATGCATAGCTCATAAAATAAAATTATCAACCTAAATCTTATACCTTTTATTAATAACATATTTAATTGTCATTGTCATCATTATTTCTATTATTGTCATTGTTGACTAATGGAAATGCAAATATATATATATATATATATATTAAAGAAAGTCTATAGAAGAAGCGAGAACAATGTTAAAAGAAAAAAAAAAATAAGAAAGTAAAATGCAAATATATTCTGATGTCCGGGAGAAAACCGAAAAGCATATAAGGATAAGGATAAGAACTAATTCCTTTAATTAACTCGTGTCTTAAGTGATTTTTAGACATAAACAGTAATTTAAATAAATAAATAAATAATAGGTTTACCCATTTATCTTTTATTAATTTTTTATCTTTTATTAATTTTTTATCTATTTAATTAAATCTCAAAAGTATTAATAAAATGGTTTCCAATAACAGTCTAAATAGAGGTTCTTGTGTAATAAATTTTATTATTGAATATTAAGTTTTAAATTTTTGAATACTTATATATCATTATTTTTTATGGATAAGTTGCAAACATTTTAGTTTTTAATTAAACCAAAAGGAACCCATTGACTGGTCATACTATGTCAAATCATGACTTGTTTCAAAATATAGGTTAAATTAGATTGTTAATATTTTTTTTTTCTCATAGAATGAAGCTGAGTTGTGTAAGACAGTTCGTTTTTACAACTATAATTTAAAGTTTTACTTGATGCTTAATTATTTATATTTAATTAGATATGTTATGTTTAGACTCGCGAAAAATTTATTAGGTCTAATACAGCTAGTTTTTTATCTATTTAAAATATAACAAAAATTATACACGAATTATAATTTCATATTTAATATTTTTATAAATTAAAATTCTCCTATTATAAATGAAATAAATATTTAAAGTAAAAATATTATTAATAAGATAAATTTTATTATAATTTATTAATTTTACGTTTTATTACCAAAATGTTCCCTTTATTATTTTGTAGATCTATTTAAATTTAACCTAAGGACCCATTTAGAATCTGGCCTCATGGTATTTATTAAAAAAATTAGTTAACTTGTTTACTCCTTATAATATAGAAAATGTCTGTAAACAAACTAAATCAGATTTAACTTAAAAGAAGTCAAGCAATTTTGATGATTAATTGTTCAAGCAATTTTGATGATTAATTGTTCAAGTAAAATTTTATTTTTTACCTGACTTATTTATGTATTTTATGTGGCCTAGACTAGCACCTCTATTTAGTTACAAATTGTGTTACTTTATGATTTTGTTTGAGATAATAATAATAATAATAATAACATGGCATCAGATAACAACAATCAGATCTGTGAAATTACAAAACTTTTTTTATTTACCAAGCTACAAAACTCTTTCATAACTATTATGATTTTTTTCATCTCTTTCTTATTCTTTCACTCTTAACTTTTAATTATTTTTGTCATGTTTCTCATTTGCTCCCCTTATTCTTTATACATTTTCATTTCCCTTTGTTCTAAAGGAAAAATCACGTTGATAAAAAATGATGAAATCACTTTGAATAAGATGTAAGTACTATTACAAAATTTTGTTTAACTAATGTAATCGAGACCCATTGGATAAATAAAACTTGATTAATATTTAGGTCATAATATAATCAATCCAAGTCATCTAATATAACCAACCAAATCATACAAAAATTGAAATACCCGATCTATATTAATAAAATATTTTTAAATAAATGTTTGTTGTCTTTTGAATTTGTGTTGTTCACCATTATTTCTTTTATTGATGTATATATTACTATTAAGAATTTTATTTCAAATGCTATTCATGTTATAGCATAATAACAATGTTTTGAAATATTAATTATATTATAATAGTATAATGTTTTGAAATTTAAATTATTATTAAAAACTTAATTTTAGATATTAGTTATTTTAATAGTGATGTTTTCGAAATCATTATGAGATTTAGCTAAAAGTATATTACTTTATTTTAATAAAAATAAAAGTTTAGATTGAATTTGTAAATCCATCTCGATTCATCTTTATTAAACTTAGAATGGAAGATATAAACAGTTATATTTAACAATAGAATTCTAGTTAATCTTACTACAAAATTCCATTTAAAGCATACAAGTAATCATATTTAATATATTGTATTATTATAATTAATTATACTATCATAATATAATCGTGTTTTTTTTTGTTGATTTTTATATATATGACTGTGGAAGTATTATTTTTACTAAACATCATATGTTTTTCGGTTGTGAAATTAGTAATATGGTCAGGGGAGAAGTGTCAAGGCAAAACAATAAAGAAGGATGGAATATTAAAAGATCAAACAAGTAAAAACACAAAACAATGACTCAGTGTTGAAAAAAGAAAAGATCAAACAAGTAAAGAATTAGCACATATAAAAAACCTGTTCCTTTTTATTCCATAGAACACAAAGTACAAGCATGGCATGGAAGACTGAAAACAGTTCCATGCAGAAACAGACACCCAAAACAAAGATTTTGAAACAGCACCATCATCACAAGAGACCAGCTTTTGGGTTATGCATAGCTTATGATTTAGCCTGTGCCTGTGACTCCAAGGTCTTGCTTCTCTTCATCTTTACCAGCACCAAACACAGGACCACCTTTGCCAGCAGGATCAGTGACCTTCTCCTGCAACTTTTCTACCTGAATGAAACCTTGATCCTCCCTTGAACGCAACTCAGTCTTCGTCCTGTTCTCTCCTCCTTCTCTTGACTCATATGTTGTTGCTGTCTTTGACCCTTTTGGTTCTGCTCCTTGTGCCCCAGACATCTTCCTATATATGCTAATACTTGTATCTGATCACACTCTTTTCTTCATTTCTATGCTTATTTTCTGCTATATATATAGATATACATATAGATATAGATAATGTTTATATAGATATACATATAGATATGATATAGATAATGTAACTCTGCTCTGCCAAAATCAACCCACGTAGCATGCAAACATGCCATGCAATTACACGTACCAAATGCATGGTACTTTCACTCTTGTTTTCTGCCACGTTTTCTGGCTTTTTAGTATCTAGAAAGAGTCTCTGTCAAGTGAGGGAACCATTGTTAAGTAGAATTTAGTATACCCTTTTACCAAATGTTTTGGCATCACTAAACTTTTAATTCTTCTTTTATGCTGTTTTTAATTTTTCTTTTGTTATTTTTCTTTATACAATTTGATGTTTAAGTACTTAGATGCTGCCATGGGAATAGAGAATATTTACTTTAATTTGTGAAAACTCTTATAATCGAGTTTTACAAAATCTTTTTTTTTAAATGTAATTTTAAACTCAATTTAATAATAAATTAAAAATTATTAATTTTGAAATTGTTATGTTAGGATTAATTTACATTTTTTCTACTAAGCTTAATTTTTTAAGAATTTAATTAGTGCTTGTAGATTGAATTGATACTTTTGTGACCGTTATTTTTTATAATGGGATGACGCGACTAATATAGACAGATATTGAAGATATTACATATATGTCTACTAAAAGGGATACTTTGTGTATTTATATATTTAAAAAAAAAATTCGTGACGATGGTTATATAAAAAAAAATTACATTATAATTATTTAGTGTATTTTATTTTTTAATTTTAAATATAATTAAAAGAAACTAAATATAATAGATGTGTATTTTCTGCGTATTTTAGTATAGACTTTTTTATTTTAAATATAATTAACAATAAAATAGGAATATTAAATATGTATACTAAAAATAAATCCTTACATAAACAAGATTCTTTTATTTGATTTATATATATTTCTAAATTTATTTTTAATAACATTTTAAAATCATAATACAAAATTCATAAAAGTATTATGTTAAAAAATAAAAGAAATTAAAACATAATGGAGAAAAACAAACTAAGAAGAGACTTTAAACTTCCAAACATATATTACAAAAATAATTATCCACAGTTTATATGTGTATGTTTTAAATATTTAAATAGTTATTTTGTATAATTAATTTTTTTATTACAACTTAAACTTAATATATATATTATTTATAAAAATGTCATATATTTTTATTTCTAAAAAAGTTATAAGACGACATATTGAAAAATACAGATACAACATCTGGATTTGTACTAGTTTAAATAACTAGAGTTTTTTTTTTTTTTTAAATCCGGCATAAATATCTATATAAAAGATAAAATTGTATAGAAATTAAAATAATGAGTAATATTTTTAACTGAAATTAAAAAATGGAAACACAAACAAATCTTTAAAGTTTCAAAATGGAAAAAACAAACAAAAACGAGTAGTAATAACTTAAAAACTTATTTAAACTCATTTTTTCTTTATTTAGCTAATGAGTTTTAAAATTTATTATGTATAACCAATTATTAATAATAAATTTTACATATAATTAAGATAAATAGAAATATGTTTTCTTCCGCTAGACAAAGCTAAGTGTTTCAAAATTGAAATAAATTTATTTGAGCTTATTTTTATTGAACAGATTTTATTTCAAATATTATATTTGAAATAAGAAAAAAAATCTGCCATTCATCCCAACAAATCAAATCCCTTTTGAAAGGGTATTCTATCTTTATCAATGTCATGTTCTCTTTGAACATATCCGAATCCTGAAAGATAGGATAAACACTAACGTTGTACCAACTTGGTTTCTTTTCATTAGTATAACAATATATTTGAGCTAAGATCTACTATGAAATTATTCATCAAAAAAGAATTTTAGATAATATTATACACAGCCAAAGCCACCAAAAAGCCTAGTGAAGCACCAGCTATGACTTCAATCTCCGTATGGCCAATAGATTCTTTTAGTGGGGGTATGCCCTCAACACCCAATTTTGAGATTCCTTCTTCGTCTTGTTCTGTTTGCCTTATTTTGTTTCCTGATTTAACCAATAGACCTCCATTTGCTTGTTGTGGTTCCAAAGGGGCTTCTTGGGACAAAAGGGACTTCTCAAAGTCTTCTATCTTTAGTTGCTTTGGTAGTCCTGCTTGAGAGTTGATCAAATTATCTCCATCTTTGGAATGTAAAGAGTTGGCTTGCATTTGGAGCAGTAATTTGTTCAACACTCTAGCATGAATCCCTACTTCTCTTCTTACACCCTGAAAATCACAAAAGCCAAATCCCCAATTGTTAGCTATAAGGTCATATTGATAACAAAAACAACAAGTTAGAGGGACAAATAATAAAAAGCTGAAAGTTTTTCTTGGGCTGACTTTAAGGAAGCAAAAGGTGAAGAGTACGGTACAAATAACATATTTTCTAATAGGTCTGATTCTCACAAAATCGGCTTGTGAAGTAAAATTGTCTCTACTTATGTAATATAAATTGGCTTTAGGTCTAATAGGTGCTTGTGAAGTAAAATTGTCTCTACTTATGTAATATAAATTGGCTTTAGGTCTAATAGGTAAAATTCTCTCTACTTATATAATGTAAATTGGCTTTATGTCCAATAGATGCATCTATAACACACCTCCCTATGCTGAAACATTTATATCTCATATAGAACTAGATATTTGACTTGCTCGATGATATGATAATAAGTGACACGATAAACTTGCTCCACAACGAAATAAGTGACACAATAAGTCCACCAGATTTCACTAGAATATATTTTAGTATCATATTAAGAAATAAGTTTAAGTCAAACTTATTCTTACAAAACCGACTTACAAAATAAAAATTGTCCCCACTTATACATTGTAAATTAATCTTATCTTTAGTTGATATAGGATCTCCAACATCTACTAGAAACCACATGAGTTTTCGGTCACTGGAATTCAAAGTATTAAAGATTGTTTTGCTATGGTATATAACCTTTTTAATTGAAAAATAACGCCTTTACTGTGTCACACATAATAAAAGACAGTTTCTTTCTTTCTAATAAAACCCTTTTACTTTAGATTCCTTAAATTAAATTAAGGTTGATATTAACAAATTGTAAAATGAAAAAAGGTTTAGAGAAAAATATTAACACATATTGGTCAGTTTTCCACCTGGGACAGATATTTATCTTATACAAATGTTCTTTCTGGTGGGCCTAAGCAACTCACATTTCAGCTAACTTTTTGTCATACTGAGGACAATTATGGGAGAGATGAAGAAACTGAGACTTTTAAACGTTCAAAAGAAATAAGTACATACATTATGGAGAATGCAATGACCACAGGTGTGGCCACGTATTTTAAGAGCAAACAGGCAATATTTCCTCGTATAAAGTGTGTGCATGTTTGGTTGAGATTATTTTGGGGGAAATTCTTTTTCAAACAAATCTCAAAAATATAGGAAAAAAATTGAACAATTATTTCCTCAAAATAGGATGAATCAAGCATGCAGTAAGTATAAGCCACGTGACTAGAATATATGATCAATATATAGGATAGTTCAGGCTTGGTGTCGGATATCTATCTTATCATTTGGCACCTGAAACAACAAACTAAAAATAGATTTAACAAGTTTCCTTAGGTTGAGGCTAATAATAATTTCCTGGTCACTTTTTCTCCCAATTGCAAGCATCCTTTTTCTACTTTCCTTATACATTCGTTAAATTCCATTTCTCATTCTGCAGGTTAAAAGGTGAATGAAGTGCCCAGTGCAAAGTGGAGCTGATATGAAAAAGAACAAAAGAAGTATCTGCTGCAATCTAACTTAAGTATGAAATAAAATCCAAATTATGAAAATATTTTAGATGCCATCAAAGTAAGGGACTAGCATTGTCCAACCAAATATTTTATCATGTTCCTTGCAATGTGACACACAGCAAATCCATTAGGATTGGGCTAGTAGTAAGGGATTTGGGTTGTTTTCATCAAAGTTTCAGACTTCATTGCTACCAATGTATAAAAAGTATTTAGTAAACCACTCCACCTAAATACCCTTGATTACCTTATTGGCAATCTGTTACATCAGTCTTCCTTCCTGAGATTTCAAATCGCTTCTTCACAATGATACATTAAATGGACTGGATCCTCTGTGGCCCTTCCACATAGTTACTTATTACTTTTGGGAGAGAGACAGGAAAGAAAAATGATAAAACTTTCCAGTTATACAACCAATCTATCTATTTAATCATCTTCCTAATCCAAGAAATGAACCCCAAGGAACAAGCAGCCTTGAAAGTTGAAACACATTATGTTTTAACCTTTGAGCAATGCTTAATAGGAATCTAAAGTTCGAAACAAAAAGAAAGATTGAAAATCAATAGAGCATGGTGATGAGTGCATGGATAGGAACATGACGAAGGATGAAGAAGACTAGAGACTACATTGTAGATTAGGAATTGTGTAATTTTGTATTGAACCTTTGATGAACTTTTTGTATTCATTTTCATGTTTTTGGACCTTTGATGGACTTTTTGTATTGGACTTTTGATGGACGTTTGAACATTAATTGCTATTAAAATTACTAGATAGCTTGTTGGATGACCTTAATTAGTTGGATGAGCTTAGTAGTCTGAGGTCCTTAGTATAAGTAGGTATTTGTTGACTTTTGTAATTTGTTTTGACTAATTTTATATGAAGCTCTATGATTTCTAAGAGAAATTCTCTCCAGGTTTTTGTGAAGATATTTTGATTCTTATCTTCGAACTGCTAATTCAGATTGCATGTTGTTTTTGATATGCATAATATTGTTTTAGGTCGTGATGTCAAGTCCTTGAGATTTGAGAAAACATTCCACAATGTGTGTTGATTATAAGAAGTATGAAACACAAAGTGTGTTTGATAGAATTTGTATTAAGCATAATATGTATAGAATTTGTATCTTTCATTTGAAAATGATATTAATTGCTTATTATTTGCATTAGATTGACTTAGTTATGAAATATGAGATTAATCTTCTGATTTTGGGATTGTTTGATGTTTTCTATAGGTTCATATTTGATCCCGAAGGAAAATCTAAAAGCGATAAGAAATTTTCCTTTCAAGGAATTCAAATATCAATATAGATAATTTTTCTTGTATTTTTTTTAGATTACTTCAAATTTGAGTCATCCAATCTAAGTAATAAAGTGTCAAATACGATGTAGAATTCTCTCCAAGAAGAGTGTGATGAGTGCACAAATAGGAACATGATGAAGGATTAAGAAGGAGGTTACATTGTAGATTAGGAATTCTGTAATTTTGTATTGGGTCTGTGATGATCCTTTTGTAATTGTTTCTATGATTTTGTAATTAGAAACTCTCTTTGGACATTTAAGGCTATTAGGATTAGTAAATAGCTTGTTGGGTGAACCTAATTAGTTGGATGAACCAAGTAGTCTTTGGTCCATAGCATAGGTATTTGTTGAATTTTGCAATTAGTTTCAACTAATTTGTGTACTAAGCTTTATGCTTCTGGAGAAAATTTCTGTCTAGGCTTTTATGAAAATACTTTAATTCTTATCTTTGAATTTCAAGTTTAGAACGGCAAATCTTCCTGAACTTATCAATCGATCTCTTGAGTTTTTGTCTTCTACATCTTCTATTTTCTTCTGCATTTTCTATTTTTTCAATTTTTTGAGACCTTTGTGGATATAATGTCAAAATTCTAAGCTATGATTTGGTGTTTATCACATAGAGTGCAGCATGAGTTAGTCTCAGAGATTTCCAATGACCACACATAGAGAGCCAACTTGCCACAATCATAAGATGCCTCCTTGCATCATTGGCTTCATCAACAAGAACTGTCTTGAAAGAAAGGTACCCCCTTGTTTTATTTTTATATAAGCCTGATTTGAGTCGGTACCTTCAAGATGCAATAGTTTCCTCCCCTGACTGCACACATGGGTTACCACTTCCTTGTTCTATTGCAAATCCTAATAGCAACTCTTTCTATACAACTATTCAGAAATGTAAAGCTTCTCTAACTCCAGTTTTATTAGCCATATATGTAAGATTTTCAGCGCAGTATCAAGCTACTGTTTTACTAAATCAGTCCATCAACAACTTTATATTTCTTAGGTTCACTGTTTTAGTAAATCATCCCATCAACAAAAGAAAACGAAGAAGATTTCAAGCCTAAATGTAAATGTATAGATTATCAGTGCTGGTAAGCAGCTGTTATATCTACCATGGTACATAATATTGAAAAATGATAAGTTTATGATCAAATTGTTATTCGAAGCTTGTTTTTACTTTAGGGCTTTGACAAGAGTAACACAAGAAAGAACTTTATGTTTACCAGTCCCCCATTGTAAGAACCTATATAAATTGCTAGTTCAGCAATCAGGTCATCTTAAAATATCTTTTACATTTTGGTATATATTGGACTTAGAGTTTAAGTTTTGTGACCACTCCTCAAAATCTTCATTGGTCATAAAGAATTTTCTATTCTAGGTTTCAGCTGCACATCAGCTTATGCCAATTGCTTTCCCAACATACGCAGTTCCAGAAGCAACACATCCCCACATAAAACAAGTCATAAGCAAAATATTGAATTAAATCTGTTCATGTTTAGTGTTTACCAATATCACCATGGTAAGACCTCACAAATTGTGGCTTTTTTCTAAACAAAATTGAAATGTTACACTGTTAAAAGAACATAACAAAAGACATTCACGTGATCCAAGACAAATACATAAAGGAAAGTAAATAATACTAAAGACTAGATAGAAAGCACCATATTTGACTGAAGATCATACCTGAGCATCATACATAATGAGACCAGCATACACAACTGCAAGCCCAAAAATAGGATCAGAGAAGCCTCTGCATTTGCAAATTATAAAGTTACAGATATCACAAGAACACATACATAAAAACGTATAAATCAAGTGAAATTCTTGGTTATGGTGAGAAATAAAACCTATGAATGCTATCCATACAACTATAAATGGATGATCAAGATTAAAAGTGTTTTAGTGAACACACGACCATTAAAAAAGTCATGTTCGTTTATCTTTTAGTCTTGACCATTCAAATATAATCCAATAGTATATATTTACTATTCTTATGAACCAAACACCAAGATGGCACAAACCGAATTCTTACCTCTCAAGGCCAAATAATGTTGCACAAGCCACTGTTGCCTATGCCAGGAAAACACAAAAAACTTGGTGAAATACTGAGATTGAAAATGAAACCCAAGTGGTGAAAAATCAACAATTGAAGTGTCATCACCAAAATAGGATTAAATTATTAAGGGTTTCAAGGCCATACAGAAGAGTGTGAAGATGGGAACCCTCCAGCTTGAACAACTACCCTGATATCAAACTCTTTGCCATAAAGAAAAACAGAAGTGAATGGCTTAGAAAGCTGACCAATCGCCAAAGAAACACCAGCTGCAATCAGAACCTTGGGAGAAGAAGAACAAAGAAAGAGAAAATAAGAGCCAAATCAGCACATAGAACGGCAAAACAAGAAGTGGTTTTGCTGAAAAAGAAAAGGAAAAATCAAAATTTGAAAGGAACCCAGAATTTGTGAGACATCTAAACTCTGAACTTTGAAATGGGTACCTTGTTATGAGCAATTTGAACGATGTCATCAAATAAAGCAGGGCCAAGAGAAGAAATTCTGAAGGTGGAAGCTTTGGGCTTTCTGGGAAAAGAGAGATGGTGAAGAAAAGAGTTGGTTGGTTTGAGTGATGGGGTGAAGAGAGAAAGAGTGTGAGAGGGAGGAACAGCACTGAACATGGAATGCTGCAGCAACATTATGTATGTTATCTGCACCACTGTTGTCAACCATGAAACATGTTCTGTTCTAATAAGGTCACCTTGGATGTACCAATAAAACAACACAAATAAATAAATAGAAGATTTAAATATATTTTTTTATGACAAATTATGTTTTTTCTTTTCTGAATTTTGCAGTGAATTTGGTTTTTATCCTAAATTTATTAACATCAATACTTTTATTTCTTCAATTAAAATAACTGTTTTCACACACCAGATTTAAGAAATTAAAATGATTTATGAATATTGTCTTTAGATCTAAATGGTCAAAATGAGAAATTATATTTTTTAAATTTGAAGAATTGTTTTTAAAAATATGGAAAATTAAAACTAAAATTATCATAAACTTGGTATTCTAAGAACATAATTAAATCAATAATTTATCTTCACATTGATTTTGCTTCTTGGAATGCATAAATCTAACTTTTTGATGTTTACTAATTTATTGCAAATTTATTCTTATGTAATTTTATTTTACTCTAAGATTTAATCTTTTAATATATTAAATACTATAAATAATAGACATTTCTTAAACCAATAGCCCAAAGTAGAACCAACAACTTCTTAAAAAGAATATTGACAAAACTTTCAATAAAAATGATTAGCTAATTTTTCTAATAAAAATCAATTATCTTTTGACATATTAATAGTATTTTTTTTTAAATTATTAAGATCAAAAATAAAATTAAAATAAATTATAGAGGATGAAAATAGCTTTTACTTGTTAGAAGTAAAAGTAACAACACTGAATATTGAATTTCCTTAAAAAATTAAAAATACCTTTTATCTATGCCAAAACTTAAATTTGTCTATTAAAATGTATTGATTATAATAATTCTTAGATAGTTTATTGCTATTAGTTAATTTAATTGTGCACTCTTCATTTTCCCTTCTATGTGTTTATGGACGTTGCTCTTCAAATATATTTTAAACCCGCTCCCTAAAGCATGATTTATTTTTTAAAATTATAAATTTTTATATTCATATTTAGTTTTTAGAATATGAGTATTAAAATAAATTATTAATTTTTAAATATTTAGAATTGTATAAAATATGATTACATTAGAATTAAAGAGAATAATAAATTAATTTTTAATTTTAAAAATATTAAGATTTTTAAATATATATATATATATATATATATATATATATATATATATATCACATATTTTTTATATTTTAATAGTATAAATATCTTCAAAGTTTTATTTATTATAAAATTTTTATTTTTACTAATTTTGAATGAAATATCATGTATTTTTTAATATTAATTGAACACTAACTTATTGTGCCTTGTACTCCAAAATAATAGTATACATGAGAAAAAAAAAATTATAAATAACCTATAGAAGACAAGATTTACGCTACATGAGAAATATTTATTAAAGAAATTGCGGATTGAGACGGTAAGCACTCAGTAATTTTATTGAATAGGTTCAACATAAATTTAAACAAAAAAAACTTTATTTAAAAGTTTGTTTAGTTACAAACTAGATTTACAAAATTTAAATTTTATTTGTTATATTAATTTCTCTGATATATTTTAGGTTAGAAGGGATAAACTTGATAAGAAAGTTCTCAAAATTTTTATTGAATACAACAACAATTTCAAAACATGCATAATTTTTTAACAAAACAATAAAAAAATTCTCATGAATATATATGTCAACTTCACAGAAGACCAGTAATGAAACTAAGAGAAAATAATGAGAAAGAAACTGTCAAAAATTTCAAAATTCTTTGATGCTAATGTCGATAACCTTCATGTCATAGGTATAAAATCCTTATTTGAAATTTATTAAAGATGCAATGTAGACAATAATTTTAGAAATTTTTGGTTGATGGAAAATCAATTAAGACATGTGAAAGATGGAGGAAAGCCCTCATGAGGTTTACCCTATTTAATGTTATATAAAAATCCTCAAGTTATTTACTATTTATATTTGAAATAATTTAAACTACTCAACAAAATGTATATTCATAAAATGAAAGTTTCATTTAAATTTTTTTATACTATTCATGTAATTATACAACATGGAATATTTAAGAATATTATACATAATATTAGTTATTTTTCTAACTAATTTTTTAATTTGTCATTTAAAGTTAAAATACTTAAATTAAAAAGTAATTTGTCTTTTTACTTTAAAAGTTATTTATAATTTTTAATATGTATTTGTTCTCTTCCTTTTTTTTAATATTATGCGCTATTTGCTTTGATCATTAGTGGGTTAATGGATCATTTCTTCTTGCACTATCGTGATTTCAACATGCACCCCACCAGAATGGTGAAATGACTATTTTACTCTTATTAGAAAACTATTTTGGATTGTACAAATTCAAAATACATTTTCAAAAAAATAGATTTGTATTTTAAATTGAACAATCTTGAATATATTTTCAATCTATAAATATATTTTGCAATGTACAGTCTGTAATGTAATTCTATCTCTGAAAATACATTTTGGATTGTGAACTCTAAAATGTATTATTGGATTGAAAATACATTCTGAATTGGTTAATTTAGGTTTTGAATTGTTCTCACTCAATTCCCACTTAGTCACTGTAGTTTAACTCTCAATGCCCCTCATTCACCTTTACTGGTTCTCACCAAAATTTGAAATTTTTCATTGCAAGCACACCCTTGTGAATCTTCCCAACAACCCTTTTCTGGATGGATATTGTCTCTTTCACTCTTTTCCCACCGTCATGATGGGGTTTTAGCCCTTGTTCATTCCTACTCAAAGTTGCTACCTTTGGTCGTTAGTGTGCTTGTTAGATATGATTTTGTTTCAATTATTCTTTGCAAAGATGTGAATACGATTCAACTTTTGATGCGTTCATTTGGGAAGAGTAGTTTTTCTAAAGCAAGCACGGATAATTTAGTCCAAAAGTACAAATTTTTATTTTGGACTGTATATTCCAGAATACAAATTTGTTTTGAAATCTGTAATCTAGAATACAAAATTTCTGTTTTAGAATATGCAATCTAGAATTAGGATAAATTTCTGAATGCTCAAATTTATGGGGTCGCAGGTTGAAATCATAAGGGTAAGGAAGAAAATACCTGGTTAATGAATAGCATACAAGTGAGTAACAATGATCAGTGATCCCATTATTGTTCGGTTCTAAGTTGGCGAACCCCAACATAAAATTTCTCATGGTGACAAAAGAAAAATGAGACTAAAATCATGAAGGGATAGGAGAGAGTAAGTTATAATGTTCTTCTGTTCTCTACAGGTGACTGGGCAATGGAGAAAAATAGAGAGTGACATATAATTAACCCTGTGTCTCTCGCCGTATACTTCTATAATTCCTTTAAAGCACTTAAAAAACTAGTTTATTTAAACGTACTTGGATCATCACCAGTTAAAGTACATCAGCTAGAAGACAAACAGTTCCAGTTTATTTTGGCTTGGTTATCCATGTTTTATTTGGTTCAACCAATAAAACACCATACAGAACTTTTTCAAGACTAGGTACTAGATTGAATGACAATTATAATGCAGCAAAACTCAATAAAAATGCTGAAAATACACAACCATTTGCTTGCTTTGTAACAATCACAATAAGATTGATGAGTTCCTAGTTAGACCAAATGAATGACCAGGAATGTAGGGCAGATTAGTAGAAATGCATGTCAATGATGTGAATATAGTACTACTCAAGAACACCAGGATAATAAACCCAGCTTGATTGAACAAAATGTAAGGCTAATGGAAATTTTGAACAGTGATCAGTAACATACGCAACTTCTAATGATTGAACAGTGGTGCTAACTTTAAACAGTTTAACCTAGTGACAATGTATTCAAGCAGTTTAATGCGGCAGTGGCAGAGCTTTGAGGGCATATTCAAAAAAAATTATTTAACCAGTTTTTACAACTTTTTTCTTGTAATTTCAGAAAAGTAATAATCATTTCACATTTTGCCACATCTCCGTGATTTATTTTTAATAATTAAAAATTAGAATTAAGGGACAAAAACTGTAGATGGACTAAAATATCGGAATCTATCAGTGTAGTTAAACTAAAACTAATAGGATTGAAGCAAACGAGGAAAATTGGTGGTTAATCCTCCACTGAACCATGCATTATCATTCTCTAACTCAGGTGTATGTGTACAAGATCATCACCAATAAAATACTAACAAAAATATTGAAACCCACTATATAATTTTTATTGTAATTAATACTATATAAAAAAATTACAAAAGAAAATAGAGCCTCTACTCGATCTCAATAGGGTAGACTGATGGTTTTTCAAGAAAGACATCTAAGTTCCAAGGATAAACATGAAACTTAGTTTTGGGGCAGTGAAGCAAGAAAAAGAATATTCAACGTGATATCAAACCCTGGTTAGCTGCTGCTACATTTAGTGATGAATATTGAATAGTGATTATGAGCCGTAAATGAAACAAAAACATTCAAATTCCAAAATCTTCTCATCAATGAGGGGAACCAATAAATAGCAGCACCCATAACAGAATGCAATGGACCAGACCCTATATTATTATACAAGGGTTCCTCATAAAATCTCTAAAACTCCTCATGCCATAGGTTTATCACTACCTGCCAATTTTCTTCTCTGCTGATGCTCTGCAACTTTATAATCTACCACTTCACGGAACAAGCTTGGATCCAGCACACAATTCTCACTTCCATATACAGCAGCTTGGACACTTGCCATCAGTTTGGCTATTTCTCTTCCAGAAAATCCCTCAGTTTTAGCAGCAGCTTCCTTTAAAATATCATCAGTCAATCCCTTAATTTCTATTTGTTGCGGCTTTCCTTTGAACAAATCTTTAACAAGACCAGATTTTCTTGATCCAGCTTGGGCTATGTACTTGTCTAGATAGAGCTTAAGAAGTTTGAAGCGCTCCCCCTCCCCAGGCAAGAGAAATTCTAGAACCTCATCGATTCGGTCTGCAACAGCCGAATCAAGATCACCAGGACGATTTGTGGCCAGAGCAAGGACTATGTCCTTGGACTGGTCACCAGTTCGGAAGAGAAGGGCATTTAAAGCACTTCTTTGTGCTTCACTCATATAAGTCTTGTTCCGCCTGCAAAATTCATCCAATATTGCTTATGTTGTCGTGAGCAAAGAGAACCAAAATAAAGTAAATGAAAAACATGGAAGAAGTATTGCTTACTCGCACAGAAATGCATCCGCTTCATCAATGAAAAGCAATAAACCCTTTTTTGATTTCTTAGCCCAATCAAACAACTGATGTATCTTTGTTACAGCTTGTGATCCCAGTGGAGCAACGTCTCCTCCAGTCATCAATGCATAATCTAATCCCTGCATTAAATTGAAAACCCAAATTCAGTAAAATAAAAACTTATCTGAAAGATATAGATTGCAGCTAAAGAATAAAACAAAATTGATAAGCATAAAGAGTCAAATGACGAGGATAAAGTTTATTGATTCATGAAACATACAGATTTACGAGCTAACTCCCTAGCAGCCATTGTCTTTCCCGTTCCAGGAGGACCATAAAAAAGCATGTTTCTGAATGGTGCTTGATGTGCTTTTGTATTTGCAGTTGCAGATGACAGCTGTTCAATTCTTTTCTGAAGAGAAGGATGCAAAATCACATCACCAAAACCATTTCCACTTTTAGAAGCAGATCCTGGATCATTACGTCGAGATAGGGAGCTCATGGCACGAGAAAACATGCCAGACCAGGGGTATTTCCCTCTGGAGGACTCTCGAATCAGTGATGGTTGTCCCAATATTCTATCAATATATCCCCAAATTACTCGTGCACCTTCCCTGGTATAGACCAAAACAATTGATGTGAATATAAAACTGCACAACATGAACTCACTCACAGCATCTGATGTGCATAATACCAAAGGTCCAGTATGAACAAAACTACGCAACTCTGGAATGCAAATAACAATAAAGTGCCATGAACTAAGAAATGTACAATGTAGGGAAAACATGGCTCTTCAAGTTCAAAATTCCCACAAGTGAGTATTGCTGGAAAAATAGTACATGGTATATAGCTCATTACTACGTTGCCCCACTGTACTCAATTCTAAAGCAAAGGCATAATAAAATAATATCATCAATAGCGAATAATTGCGTAGTTACCTTGTAGTGTAGACCCCTGCTGCCAGAGCAGTCACTCCACCAACTGCAACAACCAACTTATTTTGATCCGTTAGAATGGCTCTTAAACCACCTGCAACATATGGATAAAGTTTTTTTAGCTCAGGTTGGTATGGAATGGAATTCACCAAACCCAGTAAAGCAATGATACGGATGGAGTTCATCAATATTATGCTAAAATACATCAGATACTGAAGAAAAAAGTGAATGAAAAGAGCATCCCTCAAATTACAATATTTTGATTAATAACGGAATGTTATAGACAATGGTTCACCGAGCAAATCCAATTATGAAGGTAAAATAAGATAAAAGAACATGTTACCCCACAAATTAATGTTAAAGGGCTTTCTTCAAAATCAGTAGGGTGTGAATGGAATGATTCACTCCACACACTTAAAACCATAAACACATAGGTAATGACAGTTGCTACTCCTCAGACTATCAAATGCAAGCCTTTGCATTTCTGTGAATCTGGTAGAAACGTACCTCCAATATGCTCAAAAGTGGTATTTATGGCAGCAACCCATTTTTCTCTTTCAGCATTAGCACGATCAACCAGCATTCGCCTGTTAACATCTTCTGCTAGCTTTGCTTCATGTGCTCTGCCTTCTGCTTCTGCCATAGCTCTTACTCTGATTGTTTCACGTTCAATCTCAGCCTTCTCTCTTTCGGTTTGCCTTCTTTGTGCCTGGATTTGTTCTTCTGTTGCACGTCGAGCTTGCTCCTGTCTGATTGATGATTCTTCTTGCATTTTTACTAGTTCTTGGTTCCTGGCCCGCTGGGATTCATTTTCTGCCTGTCAAGAAAAAAGAAGACACATTGAGAAATGCTCAATAAAAAAATCCTGAGTTTCAAAAGGTTTAACACCTGCATCCTCTTCCTCGCCAACTCATCCTCATATTTGGCCATTTGAGATTTTATTTGTGCCTGATGCTGAGCCAGCTTTTTTTGCTCATCGTATATAATTTTTTGTCTTTCCTGCAAGATGAACCAGTTGATATATCAGAAATAAATCGCAAGACACAAAACAACCTGAAGTACAATGAAAGAGAACTTTGATTACATGAACTTTGTCCTGCAATAGCTAAAACATACCAAGCAATGGACATGATTTTGTAAACTATTAAACCAAAGTCATTTAAAATATTCAAATATTGACAATCCAAAGCAAAATGGGCAGATATGGACTGTGATGTCTTCTATGTCCTCAATTTTTAGCATGAGATGACTTTTCTGAATCTTCAGGAATTGTTAGGATATCTGTGATGACGGAGATAGAAAAAAAGAATGTTCCTATATGATTCTTATCGTCTTTTGAAAACCAAAACAAGTACACAAAGGATATTTCTCCATTCACACTGGAATCTGTCCAGTGTTGTAAGGAACAAAGAAATAAGCCTCCTCTAGTTCTATAACAGAGAAGTCCTATTTAAAGATGTAGGGGGACCATTTTCTCTTACAAACTAACATCCACCCATAACCCCTGAAACAAACACTAACTCAAAACAGATATCCTGACTAACAGGCCAAAAGATATTTCTCCTTTCAAACTGGAATCTGTCCAAACATAATTTTGGAAGAAATGATGGAAGCTGGAGTTCATTTTGGCCACGGTACTAGAAAATGGAATCTAAAATGTCACCTTATATATCTACAAAGCATAAGGTTATTCATATTACAAATCTTATTAGAACTGCTCGGTTACTATCAGAAGATTTTAGTTTTCCATGCAGAAAATGGGGTAAAACAAATCTTAATTGTTAGTACAACAAAAAGGTTGAATGAGTAGCGAGGGCTGCAATAAGAGATCGATTTCATTATGTTAATAAAAAGTGGCTCAGCGGTATGTTAACCAATTGGTATACTACCAAAACCCTGGTATACTACAAGAATACGACTTCAAAAGTTCAGGGACTTGAGAATGTGACTAACAAAGAAATAGACCCTACTTCTGTAACAGAAGTCCTATTTATAACAGGTTGGGGAACCATCTTCTGTTATAAACTAACATCCACCCATAACCCTTAAACATACACTAACTCAAAACAGAAATCCTAACCAACAGGCCAACATATAGAATAGGTTTATATCCCATTTTTCTTCCCTTCCTATACTACATTTTCAAAGGTTTTAACTCCAATCAGCGGTCCCTGATGTAAAAGCAGGAACTTTTTATTCTGGTTCAATGCCAATTCAACAATTTTCTATTCAATCTTATCAGAAATGCGATTTTCTAACCGTTCCTCCATTCCTCTCAAAGCTGCATGCGTTCAGGAACGTGAAAGCTGATAGCAGTTGTTACAGTACCTCAAGTAATAGGCATTCCAGGAACTCTAATGAGCTCGAAGAACACACTTGAAAGTAAAATAAAAACATATTGCCAGTGCACTAAAGCGAAGAGAATCAAGCTAACTTACAGTCTCATGTTGTGCTTTCATTAGCCTAAACTCAGCAGCCTTTGAAGCAAGCTCAGCTTGTTTTGTCTCCTCTTGCTTTTTGATGACGTCAAAGACCTGTACAATAAGAGCCAGGTTAAAACGACGGAGAAGAAAATGGTGGGGTTGCATAGAAAGGGAAAATGGGCATAAAGCTGAAACCTTTTCGCGGTGGGGTGAAGTGGAAATCTTGTCGAGAGCCTCAACTCCTCTCTCCAGGGCCTCGGGATCAAACCCAGCAGAAGTGGTCCTCGGATGATCGTTTCGCACCTTTGGCGGCGCCGGAGAAGGTTGATTCTCAGAAGGGTTCGGAGGTAAAATCCCATCTGCGTAAGCGTTGCTCTGATTCAGTAATGCAGCACTTGCAGCAGCAGCAGCGGCTATGGCGGAGGCGTAGGTTTTCATAGCCATTGAAGGAATGAAGAATGGAGAAGAAAGAAGAAACCTCGCTGCGTAGGGTTTAAGGGTACACTGCGTAGGTTTAAGGAAACAACTTTTCGAACCTTACCACACTCATTTTAATAATAGATATTCTTAAAAATTATAATTTAAATATTATTCTACATTACATTAAATTAATGTTTATTTATAAAATATGAATTAGAATAAAAATTATTATTTAAAACCATAGTATAGTTAAAATTTATTGTATTTTTTTAAACATGTAAGTTTTATATAGTGATCGCTTTTTAGGTTATCACCTAAAGAAAATAATAGACATTAAAAATTTTGGCTCACCAAATTATTTATTTTAATTAATAACCAATAATAAATATTATAAGAATATATTTTGATTTATCGGGAATTTAAAAATATTGTAGAAATTTTTAATTAAAAATAATTATGGAGAACCCGAAATCTCCTTAAATATCATTGTTTAAATAACTACTAAAAGGTAAATGATTTTTAATTATAAAAAATTATAATTAAAAGATAGTGTGTTTTTATGCATTTTGTGTCTCAATTTCGCACTTCTTTTATTTTAACTATGAATCGTACGAGGATCAACTTACCATTTTATAATTTAAAAAAAAATTATAAATACATCCAATCAATCCAAATGATAAAAATAAAATAAAATCAATGAAACCATAAAATAGTTAAAGAATTATACTAGAGTAAGTTTTTGGAATAGAGAACCAATAAAAAAAACTCAAATCACATGTAATATTTTTTTTCCAATAATAAAATATGATTAGATATAATAATAGGATGGTTGGCTCCTATTTCATCATGTGATGGGTATGAATTTAATTATCTTGAAGTAAAAGTTTGTCTTTATATTCATATTCAATAAATATAAATTTGTTGACTTAATTGACAAAAACATTAAACAGGTGTAATTTTTTTCTATTTTTAACAAACAGGTGTAACTTTTTTTTTTAACGAAAGTGGATAAGTCTGTGTCATGTAGGTACGACTTTTTCAATTGAAGTCGTGTCACGTTGGTACGACTTTAGTGTAAAAAATGAACTGAAGTCGTGTCACGTTAGCACGACTTCAATACAGAAAAGTGAACTAAAGTCGTGTCAGGTTGACACGACTTCAGTTCATTTTTTTTGCATTAAAGTCGTGTCAACATAGTACGATTTTAGATCATTTTTTACAATCTCGCATTCGCTTAAAGTCGTGCCACGGTGACACGACTTTAGTTCACTTTTTTGCATTGAAGTCGTGCCTACGTGGTATGACTTACCCATTTTCAAAAAAAAAAAGTTACACCTGTTTGGTAAAAAATGAAAAAGATTGCACCTGGTTGGTGCTTTTGCTGACTTAATTATTATTTTTGCTATACCTGTTATTATAGTGTTTTAAATATTAATTAAATAAATTTTTATAAAATATAAGAATAATAAGAAAGAAAATACGATATTATCAAATATTTAATATAAAAAAGATATATATATATATATATATATATATATATATATATATATATTCATTCTTTTTAATGTAATAAATAAATTATAATTGTATAAATATTAAATGAAAATATTAAATAATTGGATAAAGGTTAAATAATTATAAAAAAAAGTAAGAATGTTAAATGTATGACTTAGAAATATGTTACAAAACTAAGGATCAAAGAAAAATTAATATAAATTTTCAAGTTACTTAATAAGTGTTTTAATAATTTTAGAATAGGAAATGAGTATGAAACTGGGAGGAGGATGGAGATGGCAATAGAAAGAGAATAGATATGTAGAGACTCATCCTCATCCCCATACTCAATTTAAAAAATTAGAAATTACTATATACATACTCATACCCAATCACTATAGGGATTTATCATCAAAATCAAAGACAATAATCGCAAAAATGGGTTCATTTGCGATCCCTAAATATAATAAAAGAACAAAATTGATTAAATTAGAAAGAAAATGCATAATGTGATCATGTCACATAGTCCTCTAACAAGGCACTCTTTCTCCTTTGCCTAATATTTTTTTTCTTTCACCAACTAAATCAAATTTGTTTCCTCGTGTCCATCATCCATAACTAACTTTCACTCCTTATTTCCTACAACATGTGTACTCACAAGTTATTCACTTTTTTGACATGTCACAATTCACCCTCTATTGATAACATAATTATCCACAAGGTTGAAGTAAGGATAAAATTTATGAAAGGCATTTATATCTTTGCAAGTAGGCTTCAAAGAATATGTTAGCTTTCAATCAAGACTTGAGAAGTGAATTTTGAACTTCTAATGTAAATCCAAAACTTAAAATCGTAACATAGCAGGACCAAGTTCGAAATTGTTTACAATTTAGTCCTAAACCCTAAACCAAGTTTGACCGTTGCCAAATACATTGACATATATTGTTGAGGATAACTATGAAATTTTTTAAGTAAAGAAACATGAAGAAAAGGTGAATCTTTATTATCTTAGGTAAGTCTAACTACACTAATCCATGCTAACAACTCAAAGGATTCGAAATAACACGTGCCAAGTTTATGATTCTTCCAAAAAAACAAAATGTTGTCTATAAGAATGTAATTTCACTAACACCAAATCACCCACTTCAAATTGTAAAACCTTTATAGTTTTACCCCTTGTAACTTCATATTCTGTTTAACCTAAGGAATTATGGTCACTTAGTTATTTGATTATCAAATACATAACAATTAAGGTATATTTCTAAGGCTTTGTTCAAGGCCTATGTTTGTCCATTTGTTTAGGATGATATATGAGAAACTCGTTGCTAACGTAGTGCCAAACAGATTTTGTCAAAAAAAAAAAAAACTAATGAAAAACTCTATCATGACCTAAGATAATAGAGTTTGAAAAATCATACAATTGGACTATATGATTAATAAAGACTCTAACAAATAATTTACTTGTATAAGACACTTTTTAGAAATGAAGTGACCAAAATTAGAAAGTTTATATACTACCATTATAATTGTAAAGAAATCGTGAAATAAATGTAAATAAATGATGAAATTCACCAAAATATTATACATGATAAAAAAAGAAAATAAAAAATAATGATTGTAATTGTCTTGTTAATATAGTCTACTCAACTTTATCTTGTTGACAAATACGATATTATCTTACTGAGGTGCCTTCCTGTTTCACCAATATTTTTTTTTATCTTATAACTTAAAATCTTTATTGAATGTGTCATGTGATACTCTCACATTTCTTTTTATCAAACATTTTGTTACTATTTGTAACACTTCTTTCATATGACATTCATCAATACTTTTTAGATGAAGTGAAAGGTCTGCTTTTCGAATAGACAAACATCTTCTATTAACAATATTTTAGATGAAGTATTAATATGTTTAATCTTTGCCTTAAACACAATTTTATGTTTTCTTGATTTAAGCATTAAATCAAAACTATAGGACGTTGAACCTTTGTCTAAAAAAATTGTTAAATTTTTTTATTTTTTTAAATTATGTATTTATAAAATTTATTTTGTAAACCACCTATATAAATCATTGCATTTATTTTCTAATATAAATATTGAATATGTATAGTACACGAAATAAGAACTACTTCTTTTTAATATTGATATTGAATATGTATAATATAAATATTTTTCTAATCTATTACTTCTAAAAGTTTTTTTTAAGATGACAGCGAGTTTAATATCCACTTTGAAATAAGAACTATTTATAACTAAGAAAATTAAAATCATCACCAGAATTCTTAATCCCAAAACATAAGATTATGCCTCCTAACTATTTCTTAATTAGGTTAATTAATCTAAATTTTGATAATTAAGAGATTTATTTATCATAACTTAATTTATTAATCTTAAAATTTTACTTAACTACATTTAATTTTTATTGACTAATATTAATATATTATTACTAATTTCAATCATTACAAGTTTTATTAAAATTATTCTGATATTTTTTGGGTTTAACATAATAACTTTTTTCTCGCTAATTTTGTCGCTATTCTTTTTCACATTCAATTTCATTACTAATTCAGTCTTTAATTCGATTTGTGAAGATATTTTATAATCCTTTTATCACGAAGCTACATTAATTGTATGATATCACAATTTTTTATCTATTATAGTGTGTAGATAAGAATATTTGAGCAAATATAGATTTTCATGAAAACCATATATCTTTTTATTTGATAATTTATGCGGAATATTTTTTTTATATAAGTTTCATTAATATTATTTGTCATATAATTATAAAAATAAATATATTTTTTTATTTACATAATAATATAGAAATTAGGTTCAAAATTTTAGAACATTAGATATCACTTTGCGTTATTTTACATGTTGATCTTAGAAAAGAAATTTATTTGTTAACTATTTTAATGTTAATTGGATGAAAAATAAATATGTTGTTGTATTTTTAAAACTGAAAAAATTAATTGAATATTTATTAATATCAAAATAAACGATAAAGGTAAAAAAATAATTAAACCTTTTAAATAATATAAATCTTTAATAATAAAGCAAATACTTGATTCATATAATAAGTATTATTCATATATTTGGTTTTTAATATAATAAAAAATTACAATTTTAATATATAAATATTTATTTTAATTCGTTAATGTTATGGAACACATGTTTGATATTATTACTTGTATTTATTAAAAAATTTAATCAAATTAATAAAATGAATGTTGATAAATTTTACGTAACGTATTTTTCTTTTTTCTTCTAATAAATATACATAATAATTATTAAATATTAAATATATATTCAATGAACTTAATTATTAGTAAAATTTAAATAAAATTAATAAAATTAAAAAAAATTGAAATTTTAATTTTAAAAATATAATTTTTATTTTTATTACACTAAAAGTGAAATACAAGAATGTTTATTCCGAATATACTATTGTGGTCGGAAGTGGTGGAAAGAACAAAGCAACCATGATGTCTTTGTCTAGTAGCATTATAGATAGTCGGTGCAGGGCTTCAGAACTTAGGATTCAACCATAAATCCAATGCAAACTGATCTTACTCTGTGATCATTGTGAATCTGTAATCACGTGTTGCTTCTTTCCACATATTTCCTTTGAGTTACATAATCACACTCACAACCCAATTTCTCCCTTTCAGTGTGTGTGTGAGAGTTTGAATTGTTGATCCTCTCTGAGTTCCCACTTTCACCTCAGCCAAACTAACAACAAAATGGGGTTTCAGAAGATAAGAGTTGACAACCCCATCGTCGAAATGGATGGTATTCTACGCATCCCTTTATGCATCTCTCACACTTCTCTCTTTATTGTGTGTGTGTGATTTTTCTACCTTTCGATTCTGGCGAATGTTAATAATAGTGTGTGAGTGCTTAGTTCTCTATCAGGGTCAGAAAGTTGTCTCTTTTAGTCATTTTGTTCATCTGGGCTTTCAATTACAATCACCCTTTTTCGTTTTCTGTTATGCTTCAAGCGTTTTTTGGGACCTGAGATCATATGGGGGTCTCCTAATTTCTTAAATTTGATGCTTTTTCCTGATTGGAACGTTTAATTAGGCAAAACTAACTATTGAAATGACATGAAAAACTTGTCTAGAACCAGATGAAAATTATAGCAAGTTGTGAAATTGAAGCAAAATTATGATAGAAATTTTATACTTAATAACAATTCGAACTATTTGAATGAAGTGTTTCTCTTTATATGATTTAATCATTACTGAAGATTCAGTTAAATTGGGGGTCTCATCCTCATAGAATTTTTGTCTTCGGAATCATATGAGTTTTCCGTAGATGCTTAAAATGTGGTTGACTTTCAGTTTCTCGATCTGAATAATCAGTCTTTCGTTTTCTTCGCATGTAGGGGATGAAATGACTCGAGTTATTTGGAAAATGATAAAAGATAAGGTAATTTTATCTTCTTGAGTTATCTTTGGGAATCAAGTTATCCTTACTTTTTCTTTTTTACTTTTGCAGCTTATTCTTCCTTATTTGGAGCTGGATATTAAGTATTTTGACCTTGGCCTTCCTCATCGGGATGCCACTGCTGATAGAGTTACCATTGAAAGTGCTGAAGCTACACTCAAGTGTGTGTTCACTCTTGATATTATTTATCATTTTAGTGTTTGTCATCAACCTCTTTTGTTTCTTCCATGATTATTATTAAGATAGAACTTCCAATACTGTTAACAGGAAAATATACACCTGGGTCTTTTTTTTCTAGTGCCAAAAATAGGATTGGGTGCATAGACATGCTGACTCTTCATTCATTTAGATTTGATTAAGCTATTTCATTAATCTAGAAATTTTAGATAGATATTTTATTAGCCAAACTTGTGATCAAATTCTGAATAGTGTATATGAATGTTTAGCTCAAGTGGTTGAAATGTTGTTTTTCACTATGCTTCTATTCTTAGCAGAGGATAACTGAACTTAGGTTTCCGTGCCACCAAGCTGTTGGTTGGTTCAACATTCAATCATCTCACTATAAGCTCAAAATTGGTCTAACCTACCTATAGCCCTTTCACTTGCTGATATAGTCGTGTCCCCTGGGTAATTCCACTTTGGAGGTTCCTTGTTATGCAATTCTGGAAATTGGGGCTGTGTGGGGATTCCTCCAGACATGTCTGATGGTTTAAAAGGGTGCAATGCTCCGTCCCTGTGGCAGTGTTGTAGCCTAAACTGGAGACAAGGACTAAAGATTTAATATGCTCAATTCTGTAAATGCAATAGAATAAGCTCCGTTAGAATGGAAAGAAAGAATTCTTGTAGTATAGAAAAAGGATATAGTTGTTTAGTGTATTTGGTTTAGGTTGAGATATTATCAACTCAAATAAACATGTAATTTATGTTTTGATTTTATCATTTTTTGAATTATGTGGAATAGAGTAGCTTTCCTTTTTCTTGTTTGTTAATTATTGGAGAAACTTGTTTGACACACTGCGGCCTACTAACATGCCAGGGAAATTTTTTCATTGCAGGTATAATGTAGCTATCAAATGTGCTACTATAACTCCAGGTATTCACAGTTTTTCTAAGCTGGAATGATGCATATTTTTCCGTGTCATGACTTACGTTTGTGTAGTAGCTTGATATGCATTATAAATGAAATTCACATGCAAAGGTTTTCTTTGTCATAGATGAAACTCGGGTCAAGGAGTTTAACTTAAAACAAATGTGGAGAAGTCCAAATGGGACAATCCGGAACATTTTAAATGGTAACTAAACTTTCTAATGCTTTTTATATCCTTGCTTTGTTTTCTGAATTTTAGCTGACATCCAGGGGATCATTCAATCTTTATGTTCTACAGGTACAGTTTTTAGAGAGCCAATTATCTGTAAAAACATCCCTCGTCTTGTTTCAGGTTCATAAAATGCTAAAGATTCTTTCTTATTTGAAATTTTGAATTTTACTTTCTGATTGCAACTTAGCAAGTGTTAATTACTTTCTGTCTGTTGTCTAGGCTGGACAAAGCCAATATGCATTGGAAGACATGCTTTTGGAGACCAATATCGGGCAACAGATACAGTTATAAAAGGACCAGGGAAGCTAAAATTGGTGTTTGGTAAATTCACTCTCCAGTCAACTTTTTCTCATGGCTCAAGTAGTTTGAAGATACAATCTCCATGAAGTTGCAAAGTTCCTCAATGAAAACCGAGACTTTGATTGCTTTCAATTCCTAATAGATAAAAGAGTTAGAGAGACCTACATAGTTAAGGAATCTTATGGTGTTAACTTGTGTGTTTACAGCTCCCAGTGGAGGTGAAGGAACTAAAGAGCTAGAGGTCTACAACTTTACTGGCGCTGGAGGCATAGCTTTATCCATGTATAATACTGATGAGGTTTTCATTTGGATGATGTTTTCTTCTTCTTCTTTTTTTTTTTATTATTCTTCTCAAATAATTTCTTACTGCTTGGATGATAATAATATTATGTTGTATTTGATCTGGAAACAGTCCATTCGAGCTTTTGCTGAGGCCTCAATGAACTTTGCTTACCAGAAGAAATGGCCTCTCTATCTTAGCACTAAAAATACCATTTTAAAGAAATATGATGGAAGGTATGCTGGCATATTTTTGGTTCATCTTTCTTTGTATTTAATTTCTCTTTTGTCCTAAGTGAGATGCTATGGTAGTTGTTGTTAATCAAACCCTCAAGCACCTTTCTAACTCTTTGCTTTTGTGAAAGATTCAAGGACATTTTCCAGGAAGTTTTTGAGGCTCAATGGAGCCAAAGGTTCAAAGATGCAGGGATATGGTTAGTTGAATTGCCAATCATGCTAATTGAAACCTTTATAACAAGTAGATTGCTAATTCATATTCTTCATTCTTAGGTATGAACACCGTCTTATAGATGATATGGTTGCTTATGCTCTTAAAAGTGATGGAGGTTATGTATGGGCCTGCAAGAATTATGATGGTGATGTGCAGAGTGATTTCTTAGCTCAAGGTGAGATATCCATATGCTCATGACTTTCACTTAGCTTTTAGTTATTCATTGTTCTGTTGCTTCTGTTGATGGATGGGCCAAAGTTTCTTGAAATTCATAATAATAATTTCCATTGAACAGGATTTGGTTCTCTTGGCTTGATGACATCAGTGCTGGTATAGTTTTTCTAACCTTTTGTAGCATTTCTCTTTTCTCTTAAAGCATAATGTATTTCCTTCCTATCTTCTTTTTGGCACATCACATCTCTAGCATGGATGTTCAAGAAGCTAAGTTTGGTGACAGGTTTGCCCAGATGGGAAAACGATTGAAGCAGAGGCAGCTCATGGCACTGTAACCCGTCATTTTCGGGTGCATCAGAAAGGTGGTGAAACCAGCACAAACAGTATTGCTTCAATTTTTGCCTGGTCACGAGGTCTTGCACACAGGTAAGGATTTGAATGGAAACTAGTCTGATCAGTTATTCTTTATGCTATAATCTGTAGAAGTTGATCCTTTTCCATTTGATTTCATATTACTGAAGTAAGGCTGAGTGGTTTAAGAGGCCCTTGTTTATGGCTGTTTTAAGGAAAAATGTTTTTTAGCAAAAAAATATGTCTAAAGTTATTTGTAATTATTAGATAAGGCTTTTGAAACGAAAGCAAAAGTTTCTAGTGCTTTTTTTATAAGTTAGGGGTCTATTTGATTAAATTTCTATATAAACACTTATAGGAGAAGAAAATTAGAGAAAATTGAAATAAATGTCTCCATAAAAAAAGTTAAACAAAGTTCTCTATAATCTGAAATAAATCTCTATAAAGATGTTCTTATGTTCTTTTCTTACTAGTGTTTTAGAAGAAGTTTATCTAAAAGACTCTAAAAATTGACCTTGAGAAATAAAGCTGCAAAATATGACCCAATGGGTTGATGTAGTGGTTAGGCACCTTGTGTTCACACATTATGGAGACAATTCTTGTATTTAGCAATCCATATTCAATTCCTAACATTTTAAACATTGTCAAGCTAGCAACAACCATAGAATCACGAGCTGGACTAGTCTCTGGTCCAGTGAACTGGAGATACCCATGGTAGGACAAATATAAAGCTCCAAAACATGACCTATTTGTGCTTTTATTTAAAAGCAGGTTTACATTTAAAAGAGGCAAAAGCCTAGTGTTTTTCTCATAAGCTAAATTTATTTTTAATAAAAGGTGATGTGCAAGCCATCCTATCTAGGTTGATACCACAGGCTCTAACAATCACATGCAACACAAACTTGCATTAATACTAAAAGAGAAGTACAAAACTTGTGAAAAACCAAACCCAAGGACAAAATTCAAGAGAACCTATAGGATGGAAGACCCAACCTATTCTGAAAAGTTCTTCCCGGATAAAAGTTGGAATAAGATCCCACCGAATTAGTCCTTGAATCTTGGAACCATGAGAGTTATGTGAAAGCAGAGTATCTAAAGTTAATTTTTTACTAGTGAGCATAAATTAAAATTGTATCTTCTTGAAAGGAAAACGAACACAGCACTAAATAAACATATCATGAGAACTTTCTTTTAAAAACTTATCCGTACACATTTTAAAACTACAAAAAAATGTGTTTTTTCTCAGCTTGTTAAAATGCACGCTAACTTTTACAGGGCAAAGCTGGATGGAAATGCTAGACTGTTTGAGTTTACGGAGAAACTGGAAGCAGCTTGCATTGGAACAGTTGAATTGGGAAAGATGACTAAGGATCTTGCGCTTCTTGTTCATGGGCCTAAGTAATTTCTGGCACTTGAATTGTTCTTTCTAAGTGCAAGCTATTGCTTTTGCTTTTAATGCATAACAAATTAAAACTTGGTCTTTTTTCTAATTTGTAGGGTTTCTAGATCCCAGTATTTGAATACGGAAGAGTTCATTGATGCTGTAGCTGAGGAGCTGCGAACAAGATTATCTTCACAATCGAAGCTGTAAAGTTAAAGATGAATGTGTCCATTATATATTCTCCATTTCCTTAATTTTTCTTTTTCTTTCTTGAAGGAGGGAATTCTGTTGCTTCTCAGTTAAACATTTTAGAGTGTATGACAATCTGAAAACTGAATTTTGTAAACAGTAGTTCTACTTTGGAAGTCCTTATGACAATATTGAAGACAGTAAAAAAAAAATAACTTATGGAAAAATAAATTTCTTGAACGAATTTACACACCTTGTGTTTTACAATGTATATTTCTCAGAAATGTCTTTAATTTTCTATAGGGAAAGGAGGTGGGGGTGACAATTTGTAGAGTGCATTCCTGTCAAACTGCATTTTTAACCAAATATATGGCGTGTACTAAAAATACTCCAAATCTATGTAAGATCACCAAAATGAGATTTTTCTTGAGCCTTTAGAATTCTACATTTGAAGAACCCATGTCATGTACCACAAAAATCTTTTAATTGTCAAAACATATTCTGAACACTGAATTTTGCGAACAGTGCTACTTTGGAACTCCTTACAAATTAAAGACATTTTCAGAAAAATGGGGGAAAAAGAATGTTTTTGAACAAATTTACATTCTTGTTTACATTTTATGTTTCTCATAGAAGTCTTCAATTTTCTTTTGGGGAAGAGAGGTGACACTTTGTACAGTATATTCTCGTCAAAGAAAGTGTATTATATCCATATAGGACTTAAACTACTAAAAATACTCAAAATCTATATAAGAATCACTAGCATTATGGCTGTTTTTATCATTAGCAATATCTGCCATCTTCTTGTCCACTGGGGGTGCTGTCTCTTTGCTAGCATACTTGGAGAAGTCTATAGCATCTGGTATGTGGGGAGGTGTGGCACTTCTAACTAGAGCCCAGTTCATTCCCTCAAAAAATGGATGTTGTTTTATCTCTGTAGCTCCTCTTTTATAAGCAATTCTTTTCTGAGGCTCTTTCACCAGCAATCCCCTAATAAGGTCACGAGCCACTGCACTGACCTGGGGATTATCTGGGAACCTAAGTGGTTGTCCAACAACATTAAAAAGTGTGGCTTTATATCCTGCACCTTTGAAAGGGGTTGATCCATGCAACAGCTCATACAAGAAGATACCAAAAGTCCACCAATCTACTGCACTACCATGACCCTCTCCTTTGATAATCTCAGGAGCAAGATACTCATGTGTTCCTACAAATGACATTGATCTCACATTGGTGGGTTCTGCCATCAGTTCAGGAAGGCGTGCTCCGCCAACCAACAGGCCAAAATCTGACTTTGCCTTGCGGTTTTTCTTTGAAGGCAAAATGCGCGGAAAAAAGCTTGATGCTTGAGTAGTGCTTGGCACTGCTTGGTCATCACTTAGTACGCCACTGGAGTCATTGTTGCCACCACTGTTGTTGCTTGCATGGGCAGATGAAGACTTCACTAGTGTAGGACTGACGGAGCAGCGAAGGGATAAGTCAAAATCTGAGAGCATGATGTGCCCTTCATCTCTCACTAGAAGATTTTCTGGTTTTAAGTCTCTGTATACAATGCCAAGCATGTGCAGGTACTCCAGAGCTAGCAAAACCTCTGAAGCATAAAACCTATCACAAAATTTTTATGCATATAAGTACTTAAAAATTGATCTACAAACTGAAATCAGATGGTTAACACAAGTCCCTGTTGATAGCAAAAGATTTAAATAGGAAATACTAATGAGTGCCCAGCCTTGGATAAGGTAATGAATATAAATAATTATTTTTTTTAAAAATAAAAATAATTATACTTGCAAGAGTTTTTATTAATTAACTCATCAATGAGAGATAATTGAAAATTAATTTCCATTTTTCATCTTATTTTTTTCTTCTAAAACTGTTAAGAAGAAACTTGTTCAAGATATTGCTATATTGTTTATCAATTGCATACAAGTTTTTCAATATGAATTATGATTAGCACACTGTGAGCTTTAACTAACCTGGCAGCTTCTTCAGAGAAACACTTGTTAGGTTGCTTCTGTCGAAGAGAATGAAGATCACCTCCACTACAAAACTCCATCACCAGACAGTAAAACTTCTCAGTTTCAAAGTAAGAATACAATGTTGGGAGAAAGGGGTGGTCAAGGAGTCCAAGAATCTCCCTTTCTGTCTGTGCCCTCAAAAGCTTATTTCTGCTTATGAGTGCTGCCTTGTCCATTACTTTCATGGCAAAGTAGGTCCTAGTCCCTTTGAGATCCACAAGGTACACACTCCCAATGTCTCCATAACCAATGCGCTTGAGAAGCCTGAAGTGGCTGAGATTGAGAGGGCCACTCTTTGAAACCATGTTGATAGCTTCCCACCTCACATCACCCCCAGTGTGTGGCCTAATGGGTGCACTTGTGCTTGTGCTCTCTAAGCTGTCACTGCGAGAACTAGTACCACTTCCATGATTTGGGGTCTTTGCATGTGGGGTTGATACAGACATTGTCTTTGAGTGATGGTGATCAGGGTTTGGACTAGGCTTCTTTGTTGTGCTTGGACTTTGGTGTTGAGGGTTGAAGTCAGACATGTTCCTGTTTGGTGGTATTAGCCTCTGGGGCCTTGATTTACCTTCCAACTTTGCGTGATCAGGTTTTGAAACCTGGTCTAATTGTCCAGTTTCACTTCCTGAATTGTGGACAGTTGTTGCTGTAAAGTTCTCTTTTTCTGCTTGGTTCACATTATTGGGATGAGTTGGTGAGTTGTTTCCTGAATTTGCACAACTGCTATGAACACTACGGTGTGCCTCTTCTGACACATCGTGGCTCATCTGTGTTTATGGATGAATCAGAAGTTTTGGTCAATTCTCACTCAGTTTTGTCATGCTTTTTTTTCTCCAAAAATGGATGCATTCAATGCTATAAATAGGGTCAAAGATCCATTTTGTTCTTTGATATTATATTTCACATAAGAGACTTTTTCAGAGAGAAAAATAGAAAAAACAAATTATTGGTTAAAATTAATTTATGCATATATTAAGAAGTTATTGTCTCTTTAAATTTTTATTTTTATTTTATGCCTAAGTTAATTTTATTTTTAAAATATTTTATTTTATTTTTTCTTCTTACTTTTTACTCCCTTGAAGTTTTTACATATGTTAGTGCATACCCAATGTATAAATTTAGAAAACTGTGATCATAATTGCTATAAAAATACTCCAAAAAAGGACCTTTGTGCAGAAGTATAGTTTCTTACCTCAGGTGGTAAATCAGGCATCTTGACAGGATTTGATCTTATCAATCGGCAACAGAATAACAACAACCTTCAAGAGGAACTCCTGAAAAATAGAGAGAAATAAGAAGACTCATGCAAATTAGTTATATTGAGTTGTGACATGGATTGTTGAAACAAATATAAATGGTTTAAAAATTCAGACAGAACAACATCCAATGTAAGAAACTAGTTGTTGGTCTTTCCATAATATAAGAATCTAAAGGTACTCAATTCCTGCCACTGCCTTTATTGTGAAACCATGTAACCACTCAAATAATTGTGTTTGTTAGCAAATATGAATATAAGTTAATAGGGAAGTTGTTGAACATGCACGATACCATGACATAAACATCACCAAAAACTAAATTCATGGCATCCACGTAATGGAATGTGATGCAGATCATAGGACATGGTGATCATTCTGAAAGTCAGAAATCAAGAATAATAATAATAATAATATTTTTTAGTGATCAGAAACCAAATCATCATTATTAATACAAATCACAAGGCACATGAACAACCAAAGTTGACATGAAGAGAGAGACAAGATTATCCATGATAGAAAAGAGATTTGAGGGAAAGAAAACCTGAAAGTCAGAAATGGCATGAGTGCTGATAGCTCCCCTGGTTATCAAGAGCTACAACAAGAAGAACAAGTTTGAGATGCATTGGCAAATGAATAAAACAGTTTTTATCCTTTGAAGAAGAAGAGAGAAAAATGATTAGGAGAAAAGGGGAAGGTTGTTGGTTTAGAGAGAAAATGACATGAGGGTGTTGAAAATGAGCTGGTTCTTGATTGGACCACCACCCATCATGAAAAACACTAGGATATGTTGAGAGGAAATTGTGGAACAAAAGGTAGAAGATAGCAATTGAACCAGAATTAGGAAAAAACCAACATTTATATATAGAAAAATGGCAAATCAAAAGTATATGAAAATCAATGTGATTTTGGAAAAGAATGGATAGGCGTCATATTCTCTGTGAAATGGAAATGGCGGTTTAACTGCCACTCCTACACTGTCCATGAATTCACATCAAAATGAAAGAAATAATGTTGTCTTGTTCAACATTCATACTTTGTATGGTGTACTAATATTTTTAAATCCTCTTAATACAATCTTTCTGTGTTTGTATGATAAATTTTGAATATTCTTAAGATATGAAAGGTATATACTTTGATATATATATATATATATATTTTTTTTTTATAAATTAGAGAGATTTGTAGTCACATTGAGAAAGATGCAACATTACTACTATTATTTTAATTAGTATATATAACATTATTCATATTTGAGCAAATACGGTGTGGCTAGGCAATGTTACTTATATCAATCAATTGAAAGACAAACAAGTTAATTTCTTTTAGTACTTTCGTATTTTGTTTTTTACATGTTTATAAGCGTAGAAAAGGATTAAATTATTTATGATGGAGTGTAATATGGAAATTTATTTGATAGTGTATAACCTAGATTTAAAAAATACATTTTTAAATTGTATAAATATATTAAAAATTGTATCTGAAATATATATTCTGAATAAATTATATATTCTGAATTATGAAATCCAAAAATATATTTTAAATTCTATAATTTAAAATATATTTTCAAATTACGTAATCTACAAATATAGTATAAATTGTATAATGACAATATACTTAAATTAAGTAATTCAGGAATTTTTAGATCCATATATATTATAAATCTGAAAATGTATTATAAATTGTATAATCAAATGTACTTTTTAATTGGAAATATATTTTTAATGGGTAATCTAAGATATTTTTTGAATTTCTGTAATTTAAAAACATATGAGTATGAGTATTTTTAGACTTTTAGGGTTTAGTATTTTAAAGATATAAATATATATTTATGAAGGAAGAAATAACCCCATACAATTACAAGTTTTCTTTTCTGGTGGTTTCTTTTACAACGGCAACATTAAAAATTAATTCCTGTTAGAATTTTTTTTTAGTTATTTATCTGCTTCATAACAATTTCAAGTTGAAATTTATACTAGAATTGGTAAGTGTTTCTGAAATTGAATAAAATTCATACAACTTTGCTTTAGATTATGGGTTATTGAAAAAATATTTATAAAGTATTATTTATTAAACTAATTATTTTGAAATTATTAAAAACTAAAATAATAATAATAATAATAATAATAATAATAATAATTATTATTATTATTATTATTATTATTATTATTAAAAAAAGACGAATTTAACTATTGAAGGTGGTTGATATTTTGATGGATTTTTATATATTTAAGTCAGAAAATCTGATTATGTTGTCGATTATGAATCCATTAAATCATATTGGCTATAATTATCTTAATTAATATAATTTATTTTAATGAATTAAATTTATAAAAGTCGCTTGCATTTCTTTTTTTTTAGATTGTACAAAAAATAGTATATTTTTATAATTTTGTAAATTATTTAGACTACAATGTATTGTTATTATTTTAGGTATGAAATCAATTTGTTTTTCAATATGGTTTTAAAAATAATTAAGTACAAATTAAAAAAAAGGAGTGCACATCATCTATGATTTAATGTAATTGATATCATGCAAAAAAAGAGAAAATAATATATATATATATATTATTTTGAGCAATGTTATGTAGGGGAAAATAGAAAAGAAGTGGTCACAAATTTCAATAAATCAATCATATGAAGTACACTTATAAAATTAGGAGAATTGTGTATTATATAAGTTTCATATTAGTTTGTGCTTCGGTAAAAAAAAATGTGTCCTCATATCAAATTATATGTTTGAATGAATTTATTTTAATTTAAGTTTAACTTTTTATAAGCCTGGTTAAAATTAGTAAATGTTGACTAACTTTTTTCTGTTAAAAAATAAATAATAACAAAAATAAATTAATCTAAAGAATACGATGATAGGTGGAATAATAATAATAATAATAATAATAATAATAATAATAATAATAATAATAATAAAAATAAAATCTTCTACCATGAATTTATTCTAAAAAATAAATTAACAATAAATAAATGAGGACAACATTAACTCCTAAATGATCTTAACTATAAATAGGTGAGAATAGCAACACATTTAAAAATAGGAAATCATTCAATAGTAATGATAATAACAAAAAATGAAATTTGTTTATTTTAAATTTTATTGTATTTTAATAAACTAACGTATTTATGTCATCACTAAACTTTTTAAACCAATCAAGATGTACATTACTTTTCTGATAAAATATGATTAAATTAATTATAGTTTAAAATTATTTACCTTAATTTAAAACTAATTTAATTGAATTAAATTTTAAATATTTATATTTATATTGAATGGTCGTTTATAATAATGGATTTGAATTGTAGTACATGGTTAGATCAAAATTAGTCTATGTTGATTGAAGTTAATTTATATTGAAAAATAGATTAAATAAAAGCAATTTCAGTATTTTATTTAAGCCAAAATATCTATTTTAAACAAAAAATAACAATTACTTTAATATATTTTAAGAATATTTGTATTATTCAAATACTTTCAACTTCATACAAAATAAAAAAGTATCAATTGACATAAGAAACTAAAATATAGAGTTTCTAATATATAATTACTAAAACAAAAAGTTTAGATAACTATATAAAGAAAAATCAATTTATTAAACCGTAAAACTTGTCACCTCAACATGTCAAAACTGTACATAACTAGTGGTTATCAAATTTGTTTAAAATCATATTGGGATACAACATAATTCTATAGAATACAACTTAAATTATAAAGTATATGATTACAACTTATCCATTTTCGATTTTTTAAAATTTAAAGTTTTAATATTTTAGAAGCCTAAAAGACAACAAAAGCAATGAGACATTATATCTTCTATAATTATGATTATATCCTCTATGGTTATTCTTCCTTTCTCTCTTGCCCCGTTTACTTGTTCTTTAAACTTTGATATGATAGAAATATGTATGTTTATATCTATATATAATTTTTTTATCATGATATTCTTAACACATAATTTCTTTAATTTCAATAAAAAAAGTTTATATCTATATATAATTTTTTATCATCATATTCCTAACACAGTTTCTTTAATTTCAATAAAAAAAATTATCATATTCCCATCCTAAATAATTTCATATGACAGAAACATGTTACAACAACCAGATCATCTGAAATTCCTTGATTTTCAGTAATTATAATAATATGAAGTGAAAAATGATTTTGACCCTTTGCTAGTTAATTCATCGTCTAATATGCTAATTACATCCATACACTCACTCAAGCTGAGTGCTGCTATTTGCTTTCGATGTTCTCAGTAAAGAAAGAACAGATTTGAAACCAAAACTAAGAAACTACTACACTGAATAAAGCATTATCTGCATAATGCATTTAGAGATTCTTAACTATGGTTGCAGGTTTTACATGGTCTTCTGTGCAGAAGAAGTATAATGAGATTCAAGTTCTTTTAGGTTAGCAGCTGCTTCCTCCCCAACTTTGGATAAAGTGTGATCTGTTTTTTCGGCCAGCTGATTAAATTCAATCCTTCTTTGTTCTACATGATCATTAAGAGAGGCAAATCCTGAAAATATTGCAGTCTGCTTCAGCTCTGATACCAACTTCAACAGAGAATCAGCTGCCTGAACCTGAGTAATAAAGTAATATAAAAAATAAGCCGAAAAAGAATAAATTCCAGTGACACTTGAAAGAAGTAATTTAATATGAATAAAAAACAAAAACACAAATTATAATTCAATTAAGTATGCATTATATAATAAGAGCTAACTGCAACGTGTAATAAGTGTTCCCAGACATAATCTATCACAAGCAAACTTCTCTCGATAGTAATCCTTAAATTCTGAGGTATGAAATTCAAGTAAATATATATATATATATATATATATATATATATATATATATATATATATATATATATATATTTATATTTATATTTATAAGCATGCTTGCTCAGAAGCAAGAAGAACAGAGCAAAAGCACTCTCACCATCCTAGCAGAACGCATCTCCATCATAAAAGCTTCCTGTGAGTTTCTAACTGGCGGGTCATTTACCTGCAAGACTGCAATGTTAAGTACAAATAACAAGAACAAACTTGACATTATGCTCATAATTTTAGTATGTTAACATATTGAAGACATTCCTGATTGTTTACCCTGGGATCAGAACCCGGCTTAGGTCAGCTTAAAAACTAAATCATCCATAATCCAAGTAACCCCATGTATGCACAGAGGCTGTTAGCACACACCAGCGCATTGATGAGCAGGAAAGAGTGGATGAATAGTGACTATGAAATAAAAGAAACATTGTCTTTGCTAACATCTAGAAGAGAAAATTTAAACAAGAAACTAGTCAATTGGTAGAGACCAACTCACCATCTTCATGAAATCACAAAATCACACAATTTCCTTTTTCAAAGGTTAACCAACTCGGAATAAATTTGTTACTGTCTTCTCGATACATTATGTTTATCTTATAACCAAAATCCATCCCAACCTCCTAATAGCCTCCTACTTGGGCTATGGTAGGCACAAAAAAGAATAAAATCATAACAGAGCCTCGATATAGTTTTGGTCTCCCTTGATCATTCCTTAAGGGCAACTTATCATTATTTCAGCCTCTAAATGGATAAGAATATGTACGGATAGGCGTTTGGGACAGCCAAACTGACATTGAGGGTACTAAATGCAATTTACCCTAAAAGGAAAACATTAATATTTGATTCTGTCAAACGAAACTTGTCTTGCTCATAACTACACGCTAGCAGCAAAGCAACACAACACATCTTCGAGTTGAGAGAGTTTTGCAACAAACTCACTTTCAATATAAGTTTCTCAGCATAAATCACATCACTTCAATATCATTTTCAACCAAAGTCGATTTTGTGAAATTAAATTCATCAACGATTGACTCCTAAATGTTTACTCAAATTTCCATTCACATTACAGTGACCAAACCTATCAAACCGTTTCTCACCATAATTGGTTGTGAAACAAAAATTCAAAAGATTTCTCATCTTAAATTGCACTCTATTAGACAAACAGTTTCACTCATCCTCAATGTCACCCAATGTTATTAAGAACATCTGCAACCTTTGTCAGTGTTTTTACTCTCCACAACAGTAAATTACTGCAATTTTAATGACATTGTGATTTAAAATAAGTAAAGAAGAAAGAACAAATACCCTAGCAACGTTGACGAGGTGGCTAAAGTTATCAACGATATTGGCAATATCGCCTTCGACTCTTTGCAACAGCGTCTTCTGCTTCTGGGCTGCGGCTGCTGCTGCTGCCGCAGTGGGTCCACTTCCGGCACCGGCGCCACCTCCTAACCCCGCTGCTCCACCTTTGTTCATTCTCTTTCAATTAGTATTTACTTCTCAGCGTGGCAAAAATGCCTAAGATTGGGAAGACGGAAAACCCTTCAACTGTGTCTGACGGGTCTTACTCACTACAAGGGTATACAACTAACTAGGGTTAAGAATTTTCAATTGCAATTTTTTTTAGTTTGTCTGTTCAATATTTTAAAATAGATATTATAAGATTTAATAAGTATAATTAAAAATAAAATTGACTGGGTATTAAGATAATGTAGCAAACTGTAAAATATATACAATTGGATAAACATATAAATTATGTAATTTTATAGATGATTGTGAATTTATAGATGATTGTGAATTTATAGAATTAAATAAATTGTTTTATTTATTTTTATATAATTTTATAAAATTTATCATAATTTTGTTTAAATTTTTAATTTTTTAAATTTATTATATAATTTTATATAGCTTATTGTATAATAATTTTAAATTTATATGAATTATGAACGTATATAGTTATGTACTTTATATGATTTATAATTTATAATTAATTTATTTATAATAAATAATAAATTATATAATAAAATAAAATGTAAAAACATGAAAAAATATTTAAGAAAAAAAGAGTTGAATTATATATTTAAAATTTTTGAAATTTTTCACAAACTAATTTATGATAAATAAGAGCAAACAAAGTTTAATCTTCAAATAAGTAAACTTTCCTAAAAATAACATATCAATAACATATAATTTTAAAAAAAATAAAAACCGAGCTATGTTTATATAATAAGATGTTTTATATTATATATTAGTTTGTCCAAAAACTTAAAGTATGTTTAATTGTTACTATTGATTAATCATAAAATATTTTTTAAAAAACGGTCATTCCTAATCAAAGATGTGATATAAACTGTTACAAGTTTGATATCTAAAAAGAAAATAATGTCTTAAAAAATACAAGATAAGAAACACTTATTTTAGAGTCTTAACAAACATGTTAATATTATAAAGGATTCTTAAACATTATAAGAGCTTATTATCATTGTTGTTATAGTGAGTTAACAAACATATTAATGTTATAAAGGATTGTTAAACATTACAAGAGCTTATTATTATTATTGTATAATGAGTTTCTTATTTTTTTTTTTTTTTTAAAGAAGCCTTACCAATTTTTTTGAGTCATTATAAAGTAACTTATTCTTCTTTGTCTTACTCAGTTTTAAGCTTGAATATACATTAAATGCAATATTTATTAAGCAATAGTAAATATACATATGATATCTTCTTTAGATTACCTTTGTGATAGGTGACATTCATCACACCCAAGTCAAGTAGCTTCTTTTCATAGTTGATCAAAGAGAAGGACCACACAAGGCTAATTGCCTTTGTAGGTCTGTTTTCCCCAATTTGAATGGAACATTTTAAGTGCACTTCTCCACTACAAAAATTATATCTAATTGTGCCTAAAGATTTTTTTTTTTAAATATTAGATCTGATATTGGAAAATCTGCAACTTGATTTCTAGCTGGTTGATAAATTTTACACAGATATAAAATTCAATTATATTATAAAATTAAAAAACACAAAATCAACAGTAATAAATAAAAGAAAATACCAATATGTAGTTAGAAGCGAACATCTCTCCACCCCTTAACCAGACTATTGATCTCATCCTTAGTCACCATAGAACCACAAATTGTGCCACTAGCTCATATGTGACTGAACAATTGGTAACTTTTCACAACCATTTTGCAATTTATAGTGCACCCTTTTTGACAATACATCAAAACCTCTACATAGGAAAAACATGATCCTGGTTGAGATAATAATTCAACCTTGACCTCAGCTTAGCTTTATGTGTGAATGGTTATCATTAACCCTACCTCCTCTGACCTTTTTTCAGTACTCACCTCTCATTCCTAACATGCCTAACACTTGCAATACCTTCATATTAAAAGCACAGCACTGAAAAACTACCTTTGACTTCAAGTTTGTTATGTCTACACACTATTTAAGTCAAGGAACAATTTGATCCAAAATACCAAGGACAGCATATTAGTGCTTTTTTCTCTATTGTTTAACAACCTAAGGAATACAAAGAACAAAAATGTATCTGACACCATCATTCTACATATTGCAGAGATTCATTTAGAATTAGTAAGTAATTCTATCTCATGTGAAACTAGTCATATCACATGACAGTTCTGTTTACTAAAAATATTTCTCTTCACTGTTCAACCACACGAACTATGCAGTTTGCACAAAATGATCAACATCAATTTGATTTAGTCGCACAATCAAGAGCTGACCGGGATGGATTATCATATCTAGATTTTCATCGAAGTCATGGGAGAACAGTGCACTGATACCATGTAATCAGTGCTGCCAAAGTATGACCAAACATTAAGAATAGGAAAATCTTGTTTAGGCTTTTTCTGTAGTTAAGAATAGTTTCTCTTTGGTCAATCTAAATACAATAGTTACTTACAGTCCAATGAACTTGTAATTTATTCCAATTCCACCTCAAAATAAGTAAAACACAACAGTTTCTTTCTTCCCACTCTAACAGCAGTGTATATACTACTATCCTCTTTCGAGCTCAAATTTCCTTCATAACTTGCACTGGCCAAAAACCTAACCTTTCCACTTATAAACAAATCAAAACCCACTTTACAGTTCACTGTGCAAATTACTTGACAACACAGATTTTCCCCACTAAGAAGGCATCTCATACACATCCAACTTCAGTCTGCAAGTAACAAACCCTTTATTGACCTGTCACAACTAGAATTCCACTGCCTAATACAAATCACAAAACTTTCAAGAACTCATGCGACACCTCCCTTGTTAACATAAACTGCTTAGAAGCAGAAGTTTTTGCCATCACTAGAACCCAATAAACCAAAGACAAACCAAAACCCATTTCAGAATTCACCCCCCAGAATCACCTAATACCATAACGGCATCAATTTCATAACCTCATCAATTTCTTTCCCCACTAAAAGTACATTTCCATCCTCACCCACCACACTCCACAAGCATCAAACCCTCTTACAAATTCAATGCAACAAAGATATGTCCATCATCCTTCAAATTTTAGATATTGAGAGCTTGGTCTGTCCCTTCCCCCGAAACCCACTTCAAAAAAAAAAAAATTGCTCCCCCCTCTTCCTCCTCCTTCTCATATTTTTTTATTCTGCTAATAACTGCTTAGAGGCAGTTATGCTTGCCCTACTAATATCTGCTGACTACTAAAAAAATTCAGTCCTACTAAAATGCATAAATCCTGGTTCTCCTCTTATAATATTTACTTACAAGAGCCCTAGCATCATCATTGTCTCTAAGATACAGAAAGCAAAAAAAAATATATAAATCCAAAAGAAAGGAATCCACTAAAGCGTTGATCATAAAATAAAATGTCCACTAATTTCATTTTTATATTTCCACATAGCAAGTTCCCTATAGACTGTAGAATTTCACTTCTCATTCTTTGAACTTCCAACATCATTGCAATGTTCTACAAATCACGTGAACCTTTTTAGGTTATCTGTTACTTGGCTGCCAACAACAAAAAGAACAACCAATCAAATGGTTGTAATCCCTTACAGAAAAGCAACCTCCAAGGGCAAAGGCACCATATAACTTATAAGACTGTATAAATGAGTATTAGGGCCCCAGCTGATATAAATTTTACTTTGGCAACCACTACAAGTTCTATTTAATCACTTGTATAATTGACTGTGTAGGATGACAGTAGAAAAACCAGGATTTCTCAATAATTCAAATTTTACATACCGCTCAAATTAACAATCAATATTTCATCAGGAAGACATCTACATGTTGTAGCCGGGGAAAATCTATAGACTGGCATCACATACATCAAAATTATTGCTCAAAGAAATTGAAGCATGTGTCTCTTCAAATGGTAAGTAGCACATTGCAAGAAATTCTGAAGCCCCATACAATAAGAGATTTGTACATTTTAGATGGGACTCAGGCCTAGTAGGTCCAATGCACCGATTTAGCTGTTCATTGTTAGAATCATAAGCAGATATGCATAAGATCCTGTTGTTGTAATCATACAAGGATGACCGGTGGCCAACACTCACGTATGTCATGTTGGCTGCTGCAATCTTTTGATACAAATGAACCTGTAAGCAAAAGCACAAGAAAATGAACTTTAGCACCACGACATGCTCTTTTGGAGGGATGTATAATAATGACAAGGTTAAAAAATAATGACAATGATAATAATATTTTGAAGGGATGCATAATAATGATAATGTTCAAAACATATACTCTTATGGAGCCCTTTATAATATCACTCTAGTATGTTTAGTTTTTATCGAGCTTTTCCATAAAACCTTTTTCAGTCAAAAGCTCTTTCTTCGCATCATTTTTTATTCTATGTTTTTCTTAATCCTAATCCAAATATGTATATAGCCAGCAACTGTGGATCTTGACTAATAATTTTGGAGGAGTTCAAATAATATACTTGAAATTTATATATATTATCATTGTCAATAATAGAACTATAACTGTAAAAATGAGTACTAAATTAATAGAACTATAACTGTAAAAGAAAATCACACATAGTTTGCCCTTCATTACTTCAAATTATTGAATTCATCAATAATTGAATCGGACCAAAAATTTTAGGTTACCAAAGGAAAATCTATGATAAATAAGTTACACTTAAAATTTGTTTATTATGAAAACATATGACAGTTAATATTTCATTTTATGTTCCTAAAAGAATTTCCATACAAAGTATAAGAATACTTAGTTAGAGCATAAGAACTTGAAAAAGAAGACAAGGTATAGCTATTCAAATTCTTATACTCCAAACATTCTCTGGATACGCAAAAAGGAATTCCTTTTGCAGACGAAACAGTAAAAGCTCGTGTATAAGCATAATATACTATGAAACTAATATTTCATCGACAATTGGGGCAATAGAGAGTTACCCTTTTCTTTTTCAGAGGAAGACATGAGTAAACACAATGAATTTTTGTTTTCCTTCATTTTTTTCTTTAGAAATGGAAGAGAACAAATGAGAACTAAGTAGAAGCAATAAAGGTTAGTTGCAGTGATTTTATTCGGAGAGTAAGTATTCTTCTTATGTATTAACTCAAAAGTGTCTCTATTAGGATCTAGTAATTACACAGGGACATCCATATTCACGCATGAGTGAGAATGTTGACTATGGTGCACAGATGTCTGGAAATTTTTTTTCCTGTTTTTTCTTCTTTTACTTGATGGGGAGATATTTTTTTATTTAGGCATATGTTTTGATATATATTATTATATGGACTTAGGAATTCAACAGTACCTCATTGGCCTCATCAAGTGCACTTGTAGCCTCATCCAGTAAAGCTAATTGAGGCTTTGAAAGCAAAAGACGAGCAAATGCAAGGCTTTGCTGTTCTCAGAAAGAAAGGACACTAGACCATTCACGTGTGGAATCTAAACTGAAACGAGCCAATAAATGTCCAAGGCGTACATCCTCTAATACCTTTACCAGTTTATCTGTTGTTGGCTTCATAGGCTTATCAATTGTATTATCCGAGTTTGGCAAGTTTGTCAAGAAAGGAAGCACATCTGCATAACAATTTTCAACACTCAATCAGCAAAGCTTACACAATTTCAGCCAAACTACTAAACAATAACAGGGATATAAATTAGGAAGGATTTTTCTATTTAATCACATTAAATAAAAGTATCTTTTTCCAGCATCATCTGATCAAATCAGCTCATTCATAACAATGTGGTACAATAATACCCTTAATAAGATGAATTATAACAATTTAGCAATTAGTACCTGTAGCACCTTACAAATCAATGCAAAAAATTGATCACTTTGATATTATTTGTTCACCTGATTATAAAGTCAGGACTCTACATGAAAGGGAAACAGATACATAAGAACACTGTACATAGATCTGGATTGATGATCCTTAAAAAAAAGGGATTGATTTTTTAGATAACAACCAAGATCAAACTGTCTGACCAACAGCTAACATGCAACTAAAAGGGACTACGTTTGCAAGATTCTAGACAGCTCCAGATCCCTTTCACCGAGGGCAATGAAAGTTCAGTTTTCAAGAATTGTTTCTTTAATAGGACGAAGGTTCATACAATTTCAAACCATGCATCTTCAGAAAAACAATAAAAACAATTGGGAAGCCCGGATTGCATAGAAATGCAATGACAAAGGATACCAGAAATGGCGATGCATTCTTCAATCTGACATTGCATAAAGCGCCGCTCTCATTCTCATGTCTCCGGGTTCACCAGATTCCATTTGTTGAGAGAATGGACGCCAGTTGTAAATTGCAATCCGAAGTTGATACAGGTATTTTCGTCCAAATAATTAATACAACAACCTCACATCAAGCTGGAAAGATTGAAGCACTTGGAATCAGCTTCAAAGTGTCCACGCAAGTTCAAAGACCAGCAACGTGGAAAACAAAGAAGACGATCTATTGTAAGATCTGCCAATTAGCACTACTGTTCAAAAGTGCCAACCATTACTACGCCAATAATTTCTTGCGTTTTCAAGGGAACGGGCATGTTTGATCTTCAGAAACAGCTTGTAAGCCATCTCTGTTTTCTCTGTAGCAACCAGCCTGTTGCTCAGTTTACTGTATACTAGCCTGCTTGGGCAGAACCCCTTGCGCAAAGCCTCCTCCATAACAAGAACAGCATTTTCCAGTTGTCCAACATTGCAAAGACCACTGATGATGTACTCATAAACTTCCAAATCTGAACTATACCCACATTCCTGCATCTCCTCCCATATGCTCAACAATGTTCCACATTTTCCAACCTCAGAAAGCCGCTTAAGCAGTATCTTATAAGCTTCCATTGATATCACACACCCTAATTTTCTTGCCTTCTTGTATATCATCAAAGCAGCATACGGTGGACCATAGCCACACAATCGTTTGATAAAGGCTGTTATGGTCCCAGTAGATGGCACAACACCTCGCCTCAACATCTCATCGAACATCTGAAGTGCATCAGCCACTTTCCGCACTCTGAGTAACCCAGTAATTATTCTTTCAAACGTGCCAAGATCAGGTTCACAGTTATCACTCAACATCCCCTTATAATACTTCATACACTCCTCAAAATCCCCAACAGACACAAAATTGAAAATCATTGCATTATAAGCAGTAGTATCTGGCTGGCAATTCTTCTGCCTCATGCCACAGAAAACTTCAACAGCCTCATCCATTCTACCTACCCTCCCCAAGCTCTCCATAAGGAATCCAAACGTCCTACAATCAGGTCCAACCCCATCAGCCTCCATTTCCCTCATGATCCTCTCAACCTCACCCACCTTACCAATCTTAGACCACCCCCCAGCAACCACATTGTATGTACCAACATCAAAACACACCTTCCCCTTCATCGAATTCAACACGGAATTAGCAGCACCAACATGAGAACGATGACACAGACACGACAAAAGCACGTTCAAAGCCTCGGTGTCACGCCGAACACCGAGCTCATCCAAGTTCCCAAAGATCTGAATTGCCCTAGACACATGACCAGCCCTAACAAAACTATCAATAACAATAGACAACATCAACAAATCACCATCAATGTCACGTTTCCTCATGTCCCACAACACACCCATCATAAAAGCAAAAAACTTTCTTCTTCCTAGTGCCTTAAGAATCACATGGTAACTACCAATGTCACTGGGTACCCCTGGTTGTTTAACTGCCCAGTTGAAAAACGTGACCATGGATTCACCACTGAGGTTCCCATTGTTGAGTACTTTACCGAGAACGTTAACGTCGACGTCAGCACCAACGTTCGACAAAGCGGTTTCGATTGCGGCTTTGCCCTGTAGCTTCTGGAGGAAGACTCCGCGCAGTTTGTCTTCCGGAGGCAAAAACGCGTCCACGGGTTTCGCGTCAGGGTGCGGCGGTTGGAGGGGTTCTGAAACGGGGTTTTGGGATTTGGAAGTGGGAATGGGGAAAAGGTGGGAGATTTGGTCGAGGATGAGGCGTTCGTCGATATGGGGATGGTGGTGGTGCGGAGAACAGGGCGGCGCGTGGAGAGATGAGAGTGGGGAACGGCGCGTGGAGGTAAGATGGTAGTGGTGCGGTTTGGTGAAGCTCGTGAGGAAGCGGAAAGATCGAAACGACATTGGGGCGGGTGAGGATCACGGCGGTTGATCGGACATCAATGTTGCACAGAACTTGGAATTTTCGACCACCAGCAAAAATGGTTATTAGAAAGGTAAAATATTTTGTCTTTTGTTTCTTCTTACTTAAAAAATAATAATTATTTAATGATATGTAAACATGTCAATTTTTTACCATTTTTAATTTGTAATTTTAATGGTACCGTTTTAACTCTTATTTAATTAAAATACTTTTATTAATTAATAAGATATATAGCTAATAAGTATTTGAAAAGAATGAGAAGAAGATTACTTTGTTGGCGTAAGAGAAAGTTTAATAACATTATTCGTATCAATAATATTTTTTATTTCATTATCAAAATTAACAATACTCATTTCTAAATCAAAATCAAATTAATTCTAAATCAATTCCTTCTTAAGTATCTAATCTAGAGTATTATCTGAAATAAATATTTATTCTGTAAAATCACTAATTCTTTTTCATTTTAGTGAATTAAGTTTTTTTTGGCTTTTAAAGGAATTGCTTTGAAAATCAAAAGGTTAGACATATAAATAGTAAAAGATATATAATTGGAGAGGATTGAATTATATATTTAAACATTTTGAAAAACATATTTTAAACATACATAGTTTGTTGATAGTTTTATATTTTTCAAAAACTATTTTGAAAACTTAATTCGTAAAACTCCACTTCTTTTGTTAACTTAAGACAATAAAATGTAATAAACAAGAGATAAAGAAAAATAAAGAATTAAACTTATAATATAAATATTATTTACATTTCAATCATTTCTAGCTAAAAATAACATAAATATTATATAAAATTCAACCATTTCTGATTAATAATCTAGGTGTTTTTTGAACCATAACTATTTTTGGTTAAATAACTCAAATTATTACTTGGAATGTAATCACTTTTGGCTAAAACTGATATTTTTTTTTTGGACAACAATCATCTTAGCTAGACAAATATTTTTTTTTTTTTTTTGTAAAATGGTGTGATCTAAATGGTTATAGGGTTTGCTCACTAATGAGAGGATTAACATTTTCTCTATACAAAAGATAAACACTCTTTTAGATTGTTAATGAAAGTTTTTATGAACACACAAGGATTTGAGCTAACAACATTTGAACACTTTAGAATTGATTCTCTTCTCTTCTTCTTGAAAGGGTAGCTTTATACAGAGCATAAAAGAAATAATTAATAATTGTTGCAAATATTTTTCTCAAGAGCTTCAAACTCAAGTGACCATCTTAGTATATTAGATCAGTTGGAATATAAAGGTATAATAAATGTGTTTCATGTAGTATTAAATTTTAACTTCAAACAATATCTCAATAGTTAGCAATACTTATCCATCTTAGGTCAAATAGATTTTTACTCAAACTGGAGTAAAAGTAAAAATCTAAGTTAAGATAGTTGTTGGTGCAATGTATCTTTAACTTATCCCAAAAGATATTAATATTGACATGTGCTTAAGTGAATCCTCTTGATAAAAGACAAAAATATTCTTTACATCACAAAATAAGCTTGAAGAATATTTTAATTAAATATAAAATAAAGCTTAAGAGTGTCTTATCATTTAATGAACTTTACTTATTACTACAAAATGTTATATTATTTGTCACATGAAGTACTGTCTTACATTATCTATATTTTGTAAATTACACTGTTTTACAAATAAAACATGTTTATATTTTATATTTTATTACGAAAAACACTTAATCAAAATTATTTATCACTTAAGAAGTAATAACTTGTTCTTAATATGCTTAATTCACAAACAAAATATATCATTTTGTAGATTATCAAAGATTTGTCAATCTAGCTAAATATCTTAATATAACCATCAAAACGGTAGATACATACTACAACAAAAATAGGAAACCAAACATTTAATGAACATATAAAGAGTAAGAAAACTTACTCAAATTTTTTTTTAATAATATCATGTTATTCTATATTTTGCCACCTTCTAATCCATATCCTTTAATAGAATAAATTTTTTTATAAATAACTTTAGAAAACTAGAGAAAAGAAAAAAAGAAAGGTTAAGAAATGACTTTAGAGAACTAGAGAAAAACATGAGATTTTAAAGTTTAAAAAAACAATTTAAATAAATGAAAAATAATTTTATATTATACTTAAATATTTTAACTTTTAAACAAGAAATTATTCATTCTCTATTTAATTTAAACCTTCTCCTTTATACTCATAAACTAGTCCTTACATTATGCATGACATGCTAAAAAAGAAGTAAAAATAATAATTGAACATGCGGACATAAATAGAATAATTAAATAACATTAATCCAAACTTTATAAAATGACGCCACCACCTGGTTGACTTTTTTTAATAAAATAGAATACATCATTATATTATTTTCTAAAGTTAAGAATTCAATAGAATTATAAATTTAATAATTAAAATTTATATAATTATCATCTATATATTCCAATCAATCTTTATAACTCTTCATTTTAAAGTGCCACATAATAGGAGTCGTTTTCCAAACTAAAAATTCTTTAATTACTCTCGATAGTTTAATAGTATAAATGAATAGTAGTTATTCGCTATTTTTTTTCAAAATATTATAAAATAAAAAGTGTTTTTGAGGGTCAAAACTAGAGTAAGTGGGTAATAATAATTAAGGTACTGAGATTGAAGATTTAAGTAAGTTTGAATAGTTGAGTTTCTGTTCTCAATTACTTACATTTGATTGTATATGTATGAAAGAGATATAGAAATGTTAAAAGTCTTAATTAAAATGTATAGATTTGTTTTAGTTTATTAAAAAGTGTTTTAGTCAATTAAAATGTTTTCAAACTCGTTGACTTTACAAGCTAAAACATTTTAATTGATTAAATCTTTGTTTTACATGATCAAAATTACTTAACATTTGAAAGAACGAAGTTGACTCTATTTTAGCCTTTTAAAAAGTATTTAATCGACTAAACTAAAAGCGCACTTTTAAGTAATTTTAGTCATCTAAAAGTTTATTTTAGCTAACTAAAAAGCCGTGTAACTTCCCAAAGGTTTGTTTTAGAAGTTAATTTAAATGGTTAAAACTATTTAACCTGAAAGTTATATTTCTTACTCCTTTTTAAATAAGAATTAAATGAAAGTGTAATATATGAAAATTTTTAAAACATCGCGAGTGGGAGCTTTTGCATTCTAAAAAACATATTTTTTGAGTTTTTGTGCCAGTTTCATGTCATCAAAATCATAATTTGATATTTTTATCTTGAAGATCACTATTATTTCTCTTTTAATATTTTGAGTTTAAACTTTTCACGTGATTTTTTTTTTTATGTATTGTTTCATGTTGTTTGTTCTTGATAAGGATGATCTACTATATATCTAAACACTTTACTATGTATTTAAAACAAGTATTAGATTCTATCTAAATCAAACATAAGCCAAGACAAAGAAAATTAAGATTTAATAAGTTTAAAGTTAATCTTAAGAAAATGAAAGATGTAAAAAACAAAAACAATTGAGGTCTTAAAAGACTTAAAGATGAAAAAAAAAAATTACTAGTTTAATAAAAGTTTCTTTTAATTAAAGTCAACTATAATTTACTATTATCACCAAATTTTTATAGATAAGTGTTATTTAGCATGTTAATATTGCTTTATTTACATTGATGGATTCTACATACAATTTTTTTGTTAATATTGAACAAAATTATTTTTAGTTGATGTAAAATATGATTTTTTTCTCTATTTTCACAAGTTATTTTTTAGTCATGTCTTCCACATTTTTATTTATACAAATGAGAATATTTTTTGATCATATTTTTTTATTGAATTATATAGTGACTATTTTTGAAATATTGTATTTAAATAATAAAATGTAAAACTTTTTATTCAAATAAAATATATAAAAAAGTAAATAATTTGAAATCCAAGCTCAATTTTAATGCATTTATATTTTTTTAAAAATAAAATTTGCGAGTAAAACTTTAAAAGCAGAAAAAGAGAATAAAATAAGAAAACAACATTAAACTGCATCAGGTTATTTCCTCTTAGGATCAAAGAAGAGTGTGTATGTCTACAAAAGGTAACCCTAATCACCATGTCATCACCCATGCTTATGAGTTGGAAAAAGCAAGTATATCTTACTTCTAAATTGTTTTCCTTTGCAAAATTGTACTATACGACCAAGAGAGTCATCGACCTTAGTAAAGTCACTGACCAATATTAGATGTTCAAAACAACAACATACAACTAACATGTCCTTAGGTTAATACAAATTCTGATGGGCTAATTCCTCATCATTACTTATCTCGAATTCTACACCACATCTATGACAAACAACAATATTTTCGTGTGTTTTACGTCTTCTCTTTTACAAAATGCAGAAAAAATTATTACCTGTTAGATCAATCACCACTATAAATAACAGAGGGGAATCACGTGAATAAAGGTACGTTTATCTTATCCTTCAACCCCTAATCTCTATTATTTGATAAGCGTTAATTAGTAGTTTGATTCTAGGCATATTTGAATTGATTGTGTTATTAATTAGGTAGATTTTGTTATTAATTTGATTAAAATTTGGATTTTATTATCTTTTATTGTTGATTTTGTTATTTAATGCATTTTATTGTGTAAAGAGTGAATTTTGTTGAGAATTAGGTTAAATCTGAAGAGAGAACAAAGGCGCTAAAATAGAGTAAAGAAGCAAGAGAGAACACATAAGTGACTTTTCGCTTAAGCAACAAAGACAGCCTGAGCTAAAACTTACTTAAAATACTTTTAGAAGAAAACCCTAATTGAAGGCGTCAAGGCTGTTGGAGCACGAATCACGAGATAACGACTGCAAATTGACCTAATGCAAGGAGCGAAAGTTATAAAAGGCTAGAGCTAGGTCAAAAGGACGATTTATCACCTATCACTCATTAGAGACTCTTGGGAGCATCGTGGCGGCCAAAGATCTTTTCTTTTTCTTTAGTTTGTATTCCATGGCTACTATGAGTAGCTAACTTTCTTACTCTTGGGATTGAATGTAATTTCTCAACTTCAAATACACTCTTATATATTGGTTTGATATCATTTAATTCAATTTACCTTTGTTTTGACGTTTCATTTATATTTTGACCTATCTTATTCTTGTGACTGGAAAGCACTTTTTGAATTTGGAACTAAACGTAAACACATTGCATGTATAAGTTTAGGGATGAATTATAGTGTAATGACTGCTTATAACAACTGATCTTAATGCTGATTAAATTATTCTAGTAACTAGGAATATAAGCTATGTATTTTAATTTATGAATTTCAATGCTAGAGGAATCAGGTTGTAAAGGATTTTATTTGCGCAGATTGGTAATTGGAAAAGATGATATTAAATTAGGTTAAGAGTGTATGCGAAAGAGAGTATTATAATTCAATCCCAAGGCCTTTATTACTATTGATTTATCACAAGTTATTATTAATTGCTTTGTTAATACGTCATAAATTACTCAAACTCAAATCATTATTAAGTATTTCCATTCATAAGACAATTGATATTGATTCAATTTACAAGCATAAATTCCGTTCCTTGTGGATACGATACTTGACTTATTGTCTATATTACTTGACGATTCAGTACACTCGCTGAAAAATCGGTAACATTATTTGAGAACTGACTTTAACATCGGAGTGCCTTTTATAGGTACCTCCCCTTGTTTCATATCAACTGTTGGAGACCGAGAATCGAGAAGGAAACTTTGAGAACTAGCACCAAGGAGGAATTGTTATAGGCTTTAGAAAACATGTTTATCACATCTAAGAATCAATTCTCAATTAGATACTTGTTGGAATCCTCGAGTGGACATACAAGGGAGATTTAGTATCTAACCTGGGAGATGTGGATCCAATGAGTATCAAGTCATGAACCACCTCATATATAAGAGACTTGATGTCATCTCCAACCCAAAAACTTAAGACAATAGGTTTGTGGGTCTTTCTCCTTATATATTATTTATCTCACTCATCTTCACTCAATGTGAGACTCCTTATTGCACACTTGAATTCCTCACAATCTCCCCTTCAAGTGTTAGTTTTCACACAATGCAAACTACCCCTCCACTTCAAAAGTGTTCTACCCATGAGTCTCTCTTATTCGTATAACACCTCACAAACGACGCCAATTGTTAGGTTCCTCGAGTAGACATACTGGTGATAGTCGGTACCTAACCTAAGAGATGTAGATTTGATGAGTCTCGAGCCATGAGCCAACCCATATATAAGAGACCTTGACATAAACTCTAACCCAAAACCTTTAAGCAATGTATTTATGGGTCTTTCTCCTTATACACTACTCATCTTAGCCATCTGCACTCTATACTTGACTCAACACTGGAATTCTTCACTATCTTCCCCTCAAGTGGTCTCCATACATTGCAAACTCCCCTTCCACCTTGAAAGTGTTTTACCCACTAGTCCTCTATTTATATAACACTCTCTATAAACGATGGTAATTGTTGGGTTCCTCGAGTAGACATACCGAGACGAGTGAGTACCTAACTTGGGAGAGGAGAACTCGATGAATCCAGAGCCATAAGCCAATCCATATATAAGAGATATTGACACCACCTTCAATCCAAAACCCTAAAGAAAGACTTATAAACCCATTGTCTTAAGGTTTTGTGCTGGAGGTGATGTCATGTCTCTTATGTATGGGTTGACTCATGGCTTAAGACTCGCTGGATCCACATCTCTTAGGTTATCGACTCTTCCTAGTATGTCCACTTGAGGAACCAAACAATACTCTTCTTCCTCAACGTGGAATGGTATTAAACCTTGGCTACACTTGGTTAAGGACAATTCAAAATTGATGCCTGTAAATTGATCTAATATTAATTTTTGGAATGATGTTTGGTGTTCTGATGCATTTATTTCTCAATTGTTGTAGATTCCTAATGAGATTATAGAACAACTAAAAGCCAAAGTGATAAATGCTTGGAGGGATCAATAAGAGATTCCTTAGGTTGTCCTAAATAAATTTCCTAATCTTTTAAATTTTTTGAATGATTTGGCTTTGGAAGATTACGAGGATGAATTAGTTTGAATTGGGTTGGAAGATGGTATCATTTCTCATAAAATGACTAAAGAGTTTACCCATGTTAAACAATGATCTCATGATTAGTCAAATAACATATGAAGTCTTTACATTCCTCCCGAAGAAGTTTAGTGCTTTGGAAAGCCTTGCATAGCAGATTACTGGTTTATTTGTTGTAGCAAAGAGAAATTGAGCTAGATTGATTTTCTAATTATGTTCTTCCATATTGGAAAGTACATCTCATTTGTTTTTACACTGTGAAACCGCTACCAGATTTTGGAATTGGATGAACAAATTTTTCAAGTGTGAAGTCCATCATAATTCTTTCATGGCTTTGCTATAGATTTGAGAGGATAAGTGCAAGTATTAAATTATTAACCTTAAAAATTTTCTTTAATTAATATCATTTGAATTATATAGAAGATGAGGAATAATCATAAGTTTGGTAATTATATCATTTTTAAATTGGATTTGGCTATAGTAATTGGGAGGTGTGATCATGTTAAAAAAATTCTAAAGGTGTGATGCATGACTTCATTGAAGAATTCATGCTTTTAAAATACTTTGTTGTCTTTGGTCATGTTCAAAAGACTCCTAAAGTTTTGACTATTCTTAGGAAGACACCTTTTGTTAGATGTATGAAATGAAATGTTGATGGACCTACATGTGGATATCTGGATTTGGTTATTGCAATGGGATATTTAGTGTTGGGGGATTTATGGGATTTCATCTTTCATCTATGTAGCCTTAGCTTTTAATGTTGAAATTATGGATTTCATTCTAGTCATTGAGCTTGTAGTTGTTAGAGGTTTTCTTTACAAATCTGGTGCACTTTTGCACTATTATTATGAAAATGGATAAATTTCATAAATTACATAAATAGATAAGTCTTGTTTAAGGAAACGACTCTGTTGTGAAAAAATATACTTCGAAGCACAATTTCATCATTAGAATTTTTGTTGTTTTTATTGAAGTCGTGCTTAGAAATACAACTTTTGATTTTTTTTTTTGTTTTTTTTGCATTGAACTGAAATTATACTCCCAAACACAACTTCTATTTAAAAAAATTATTTTTCTAAAATTATGTTTACAAGCATGTTTTCTATTTTTTAAAAATCTTTTCTCGTCGTAGTTTTCAACTCCTTTTATCAAATTTTGGAATTACAAGTCAATTCTATTATACATATTATATTATATTATACATAGTTCATGAATCTTGCAAGCCAAATTCCATATAAAAATAATGAATAGTCACCATTATCTCCAATACACATTGTTTTACTAACGTAACACTGTAGCCCCTTTCATTCCAATAATACCTGTTAGTGTTGCACCACTCTTTTAATATATATTGGGACTAATTTTATGCAAATACTGTTCATTTCAAGAATAATTTTAGCAATAAAAATAGTAACTATAATTAATAATTAAGGACAATAAAAATCAGCAAAACAAATGAAAATTAATCTTACATAACACTATTAAAAATTAAATAAATCCTCCAAAAAGATATATCACGAATGCTCTACCAACTCCATCAAAATTAATCCTACATAACACTATTAAAAATTAAATAAATCCTCCAAAAAGATATATCACGAATGCTCTACCGACTCCTTTGAGAAAAAAATGTTTTATATGTAAAATTGGTTACTTTTTCATTTTTTTTCTATTTGTTTTTTCAAATAAATAATTTCATTTTATTATTTTTCTTTTTTTATCTACTTAAACCTAGTTAGATTATGGATAACAAACTTTTTAACAGGAGTTCTAAAGAAGAAGAAAAATATCTTAAAAAGTTAAAGTTACATGGAAATACAAGCGCATTTTTTTGTGATAATAAAAATAATATAAAAAGTAGATATTTTAACAATATTAAAATAAAAATGATTATTAAAATTTATATTAAAGTTTAAAAACTAATATAGAAAATGTAACTGTAAAAATAAATATTTTTTTATTAATTTTTATAATGATATAATTACAAAACACTCTGATATAATAATCATTTTTTAAGTATATTTTTAAAATAACAAAATCAATAAAATAAGTTGTGTTTGTAAAGGTAAAACTGAATAGGAACATCTACACCAAAGAATAGTTATTTTTTTATATATATAATAAAATTAATAAAATTGTTTGTGTTCATAACAGTAAAATAAGTAAATTAATTTTAAAATATAACAAAAGAAGTTATTTATTATCCTCTCTTATTTTGAAACCCTTTGGTACTTACATAATTTAGTTTAGTTACCTCCCAATTGCAAATTTGCAATTAGCAGCTATCATCGTCTTTGTAAACACAGAACAAAATAACACGCAAATCAAGTCACAACAATAAATCCAAATATTTCCCATAGTTTTGGATTCCACAATCATACAAACTTTCCAAAGAAAAGCAAAAATGGATGCTAAAGAGGAGTCTCCGGCGCCGGCAACATCACCGGCCGTGATACACCCGGCGGTGGCACCACTCTCCTTCCTTCTGGGCACTTGGAGGGGCCAAGGAGAAGGAGGCTTCCCCACTATACATTCCTTCTCCTATGGCGAAGAGCTCCACTTCTCCCATTCCCCCAACAAGGTTTTCCTGTCTCTTTCTCCATAAACACTATCTGGGTCTCTTGAAGTTCAATTTTTTCTTACTGGGTTTTTCTTTTTTAAGAATTTCATTTTGATACACCATTAGTTTACATGGTCAATCAATTCAAAATTTTTCCACATTTCAAAGTGAATCAACTAGTACGAGGTTGTTTCAGTTTATCCAGTAGTCTTGGTTCAGATCCTGAATATGCTAAGGAAGAATTTCGCCCTTTATATCTTACTGGTAAGATTGTTTATTGTAAAATACAATTGTGACTCAAGCAAAGAACTTTTAAAGATTATCCGAAACATGATGTTTAAAGTGATTATTACGGAAAAGTAATTAACTTTAGTTATGTGGCAATGAAGTATTGAATTACATTATTTGTGTTTTCCAATTGTATTCTTTTTTTGATCATTTGAAATGACGTATGTGAGGACTTCAGTTTAACTCATCTTGTCTCTTTTCTTTTTGTGTGTTGTTGTGCACTGATTTTGTTTATTTGGTTTGGTTGTGTTTGAAATGGGTGTAGCCTGTGATAGGGTACACTCAGAAGACATGGAAACTCAGCTCTGGAGAGCCTATGCACGGTGAGAGTGGATACTGGCGTCCTAAACCTGATGGCACCATTGAAGTTGTGATAGCTCAAAGCAATGGTCTTGTGGAAGTTCAGGTACTATTTTTCAATTTGATTTGGTTTTTGTCACGGATACACTGTTTGACCAATCGGCTTCATACTTGTCTCTGGATACTCTGTATGCTATAGGAATGGTGGGTTTAGAAGCTCCATGGACTCTTAATTTGCATAACTCCTCAGTTTAAATTGTGAGACAACTCAATTTGAATAAAAGAGTTAGTGACTTGATAAATAATACCCTTTGGATCAACCTAAGTCCTTGAATTTATTTCTTACTTGTCAAACTATAACAAGCACATGTTTATTATTTGTATTTTGCTCCAAATAAACTCTATGGCAAAACACTCCACTTCATCTGCTACATTTCGAGTCCCAATTTTCCAAACATTGCATTCCATCCATTCTAGCCAGTTGCTTGCAAGAGTCATGTTGCAATTGCATAAATTTCTTTCTATATGCATTGATGCATAAGTTATGCAAAGCGTTATGTATATACTGTTTATGTTGTCATGTTGAGATATGAGGTTAGTTATTTTCCAGCTTCTCGTTTTTTATTCCCTTCGCTGCCTTTCTCTGCTATTAACGTGTCATTTGACATTGTGCTTCCAGAAAGGGACATACAGCTTTGAAGAGAATATGATACAACTTCAGAGTGAAATGGTGGGAAATGCTTCTAAGGTAATCTAAATTAGTATTTCCCAAATGCAATAATACTAATGTTGATGATGTCTCATGCTTATGATTTCATTGTTCACATACATTACATTCTAACAATGATTGAATTGCTTCTTTTATGTTACATTTAAGAAACAACCATCTTAGTAAGGCGTCTTCTGATATTATGAATGCATAAAAAAAAATAGTATTGGGAATATTTCTGAAGAAATTTTTTTATCACCATCTATGAGGATTATGGTTTTTATGTGATGAACAAGGATTGACTTATAATGTGGAATCACTAGAAATTTAAGAGGATGAATGAAATTTAGATTTATGTTGTAGAATTTGTGTTGGAGACAAAAGAAACCTATTAAGAGGATGGATAATGGTAAATAAAAATACCTAATATATATATATTGAAAAAAACTTGTGAATGGGTATCAAATGAAGCATTGTGAAAGCCTTTGGAAAAGTAGTACATGACTTATATTTCGGTCATGCAGCATTATAAAACATCTGTGATTGGATAATTATTAGTGAGAAACTTGGAGGTGAGACTAAAGTCTTTTCTATAAGAATAGGATTACATCATGGCTCAATTACCAAGGTCAACATAAGACTATCCTTAATTGTATGCTTCTTGTGGATGATATAGTTTGGATTGAGGAATCAGAGGAAGATGCTTTTGGTAGATGAAGTCATTCAATGAGCTTTTCAGTTTACATATATTTTAAATAAATTGATGAATTACTGACTAATAGTAATCCAAATTGAAGTAATACCTCATTTTGTTTTTTTCCTTTTGGCAAAAGGTTTTTATGTGATATTATCATGCAGATTCTTATCATTGCTTTTTATTCTCTCCTTAGATGGTATGTTTTGTTTACTATAGGAAATTTTTTGTCCTACTTCACTCTATACCCGAATGGTAAAAGAAATTATATAACTAAATTATATTAAGGAAACACCTTGCTATCAACCATACTACTTTGATTAAAGAAGAAAGTTGTGGGACGAGATGGAGTGTCTCATTTCTTAGTCTTGTGTGGTATTCCTACATGGTATGTGAAAGCTGGAAGTGTAATGTCTCTCTAGGTAATAATATTGAATTTACAAGAACCACATGTTTGATTTTGTAGTTATCTTATCTCTAATCTAATTTAAGGGATAAGTAACTAAATTGGGTTTTCAATTTAAAATAGAAATTCAAGGAGAAAATTTGGAATCAAAGCAAGAATGCAATTTAATTTGGATAAAGTTTCAACCAAGACTTCTTATTGACAAACTTCTTTATCTTCATAATCTTTTTACTCTCTTTGAAGATGATTTAACCTAAGAATAACTCCTATTCTTGTAAGGTTTTTTTTACTAAATTGGTGTAATTGTGCACTGTAATTACATAAATGTTTAAAATTTACAAACATGGGTAAGTCATGCTTGCAAGCATGATTTTTAAATGAAGTAGTGCTTCCAAGCACAAATTTTGGGTCAAATGTTTTTTTTTTTTTTTGTTTAAAATTTTTTTTTTTTTTTTTTTTTTTTTTTTTTTTTTTTTTTTTTTTTTTT
>Ga0209700_100273_pt1 | contig 91086 bp, 47 predicted proteins | sample SiratroredBW_FD_187528 | JGI IMG/M metagenome (GOLD analysis project Ga0209700, IMG submission 187528) | Root nodule microbial communities of legume samples collected from California, USA - Siratro red BW (SPAdes) (version 2) | ecosystem: Host-associated > Plants > Roots > Nodule | place: USA...
ATGTTTTGCATACAATAAGTCGGAACCCTATTCCTAGAATCCCAATTTATCGCGTATTTCCTCTAGGTCATAAACTCAAAATCACTTTCCAGTAGTTTTCAAGAATTAAAGACAAGATTCCATAAACTACACAATCAAGCATGAAGAACAAGAGGGAAATACCAAATCTGAATAGAAACTGAATATTATAAATCAAAATCCAAGGTACAAATGAATTTCGAAAAGATTACATTCAATCCCAAGATATGAAGACTTAGCTACCCATGGCAGCTATTAAAACTCAACAACGGAAGATAGCTTGAGAAACCGTAAGCTCCCGCTCGGATTTCGTCACTTCTATGCTTTTCTTCTTGCTTCTCCCAATTTCAGATCCCCTTTTCTCTCCCTCTTTCACCCTATAAACGCATTCCTGGTTCAACTCGAGTGACTTTTCGCCTGAGCCAACTCATTTTCGCCCAGGCGTACTCGTTTCAACTTCTGCCAAAAAAGGTTTTTCGCTCGAGCCACAGTTCCTCTCCTGGAGCGAAAATTCATGGAGCTCACTGGAGTAATTTTGCCCGGGGCGACATCTCCTCGCCCGGGCGAAAACCTCCTCGCCTGGAGCGAACTGAGGGCGAGGACCTCTGCACCTTCCTGTCATTCTGGCTTGTATTCGCCTAGGGCGAGCTATGGGCGAGTGTTGCTTTGTCTTTTCAGCTCTTTTCTTCGCCAATCTTCCAATCTTTATTTGTCTTCATATTTTTTTTCCTGAAAGCCACAACAACTGCAGTTAATTGGATTTTTTCTACTCATGAATTAGTTTTTACATACAATTCCAAAAACTCTATATTTAGGATTAAATATTTCCTTAAGAATACTTAAACTCTCACAAATTCCGGTCTTCTCATGTCTAAGAATACCGAAATTTGGCACTTATCACTATTCAGCCACACAATTTGTGTTTATTGGGCTAGACTGGATCATGATCTGATACACATAAAGTTATGTTTTATACTTAACTGTTTAAGCATACAATTAAAACCAAAAGAAAGGATCTTGTGAACTTGGATTTAACATGCTTGACATTACTGGCTTGGCATTTCCCCTTTAGAAGACCTTCCTTTGCATGTTTCTTAACCCTCAACCCTAGAATACCATACCTATATTATTGAAGGTGTGCTTATTTGATATGGAGTTTACTCTTTCTCTGTTTCGAGCAATGCTTAGAGATTTCTCATGTTACATGTTTTACCATTTTATGTTGACTGAACATTTTGAAGCATCTTCCAATGTTACTTTAGTTCAAAAAGCAAAAGTTTATTGTTTATATAAGATATCAAAGAAAACAAAGTGATCAGAAGTTTTAGTTAGGTTCTTTAGTTTTTCAAATAGTTTGAAATGCTTTTTTTCCAATTCTTGTGAGACAAAAAGAAAATAACAAGGGTCACTTCATTCACTTAGGTTTTCACTTTCAGCATTTGGCTTCTTGAAATCTTGTGCCAATTTTCACTTTCCACTGGGCAAAGCTAATGAAGTAAATAAAATAGGCATTATTTGGTGGTTAAAGACTTATGGTTTATTAGTTGAGAAAATGCTTGAAATTGAAACTAATTTATCAGTATGAATGAACTGTTTGAATCACTTTGCATGGTTGACAGCAGCTGCTTGATATTGAATGTCACACTTAAGTGTGCTTTGTTTTCCAAGAACTTGGTTTGGATTTTTCGTTAAATCCCTTTTTATAATTATTCATGTTTCAGTATAGTAACTTGAATGGTAAGGTATGTGTTACTTCTGTTGTGTTCTTTTGGTTCTCATGCAATGTGGATTCTTCACTAATTACTTGCATATTTTCAGGAAAGAGATATCGCAGTTGCAGAAAAAGGAAGTTGAGATGAAAAAGGCTGCAGCTAGAGGTAGCAAGGCTGAGCAGAAAGCTAAGAAGAAGCAAGTGGAGGAAGAGGTTTCTCAACTTTCTGCCAAGCTGAAGGAGAAGCATGCCAAGGAATTGGCTGCATTAGGCTATAGCAGCAGTAATGGAAATGAAAAGAGCAATTTGGACACTTTGGTTAAGGCCATAGCTGGAGTATCTGTTGCTAGTCAACCTGAACATACAAAGGTCAGCAAGGCCAAACAGAGGCGAGACAAAAGAGCTCAACAAGAAGCAGAAAGGGAGCAGAGAATCCAAGCAGAGCAGACCGACATAGTAAGTGATCGAATGATTGAAAACGAGAAGTTGGAAAGGAAGTTGAAGCCTCTAGGTTTGACTGTTTGTGAAATAAAGCCTGATGGGCACTGCCTCTATAGAGCTGTTGAGGATCAGCTGGCTGTCCTCTCTGGTGGTCGATCTCCTTATACATTCCAAGAACTTCGAGAAATGGTGGCTGCTTACATGAGAAAGCATACATCTGATTTCCTTCCATTTTTCCTGTCAGAGAATATAATTGAGGATGATTCTGATGAATCACTTGCTCAGAAGTTTGAAAATTACTGTAAAGAAGTGGAGTCCACAGCTATATGGGGTGGACAACTAGAGCTTGGTGCCTTGACTCACTGCTTGAAGAAGCATATTATGATATTTTCAGGATCCTTCCCAGATGTGGAGATGGGCAAAGAGTATAAATCTGATGGTGGGACTGGCTTGTCTAACTCGAGTATCATGCTTTCTTATCATAAGCATGCTTTTGGGCTAGGAGAGCATTATAATTCTGTGGTCCCAGCATGATCAAATGGGGCATATAATATCATCATAGGGATGCTTACATATCATGTTGCCTTGTATCATTTTTCTTTACAGCCAGGCATTTGGCTTTAGATCTCTTGAAACCCTAGTTCTGATTTTGAAATGGCTATAACTGTACACTTCACAACTGTAATTCATATTTGCTGGATGATGATTCATGTTGACGATCATGTAAATGCTCTTCTGTGGTGGCATCTACTTACTTTTGAGCGTTTTAGTAATATTTTCAACTGATACGAGATTTGAATAACGTGATGAACTGGCCCTTCTGTGTGCTGAATGAATTCACCAAGGAACGGGGCTAGTAATAAGTAATTATGACAGAAATTTAGAAACTTGATTGTTTCTGCATAATCTTCATGCGGGTTTGAAATTTAAGTTTTATTATAACTGATTTTATTCAGTCAGTGTTAAAAACGCTGTATATTATGTTATCATCTCTGTTTGTCCTGATTGACCGATTGACTACGTATAGATTTGTGTATTGAACTGAGTCAAAATAGTAAATCAATTCATTTTTAATATTGTTTGGTTTTCTTTAACTCTTAATGTTAGAGACAGAATGTGATATAAAGGCAACATGAAGAGTTTGAAACTGTTTACGATTGAATGAATTGAATATTATTTTGAGCAAAATAAATCTAAGCAAATTACATGTTTTCGAGAGGAATTTCCTTCTCCGTATGATCAGAACTTTTGTAGGGAATTTTGCCTTCTCTATGTGATTGGAACTGAAGAATTAGATTAGAAGTTGGCACTATGATAAAAATGCTGAAATGACAAGAATTTAAATAAACATCGTTGATGTGTCAACAGTGTAATAGAAGGATATGTAGTTAACCAAGTGGTGTATAAGAAACAAATCTTCAGAGCGATGGGTGAAATATTATCTAGACCGAAGTTTACCACGTGAAAGAAAAGTAAAACGCAGATTGTACTCAGATAAAGATTCCGCTTACAGAATCCTATGAAGTTGACATGCACATTGCACCGTTGTTATCAATGCACATTTTGATTTCACCGGTCATAGATAGTTATAGATTGCCATACAGAGTTAATGACCATATTTATAATATGTTTTGAACATTTAATCAAAGGAATATAAGCTCTTGGCATCTAGTAAAGGGTTAAAGTTGGTCGGAAGAAGTGGAGAGAGATAATATCTGAGTTCCTTAATGACTCTGTATGCTGAGAACCGTCTTCGTTTTCATTGCTTAACAGTGTCCTAGTCACGCTCGTCCACAACTATTATATTCTTATTCCTTTTATATCTTTGTCTCTTTCTCAACCACTTTTGCCATATATTCGTCTAATCAAACCATCCAGATGTAGACTCAACCATAAAATATGGTTGAGGTAGTAAGAATATATTGGAATAGAGGTGTCAGGTTTGAGTTGCGGGAATAACCCATCTATGAACCCATCAAAAATCAACAAAATTGTGTCACAAACATACATACAAGGAGAAAATATGCAAGATTGTGAACCTTTCTGGTTTCATAATTAATAAATTAAATGAACCAACAAATATCATTGGATGTTTGATTCGCAAGCATAAGTGATCTTTGTTTTTTCCTCCCATTTCAAGAACCAAGATTGTGATATAAAGTGCCAGTTTTTAACTCAGGGATCATCTTAGTATTGTACAGCAAACTATTCAGAAAATTAACTTTTCAAGAACCAAGATGATAACAAGTGCTGAGCACTTTTTGTGCGTGGCGATAACATATTGAACTCTCACCAGAAATTCATCTAAAAAAACACTTGCAGACTTAAGTAGCAAACAGTTTTTAACCATAGTTAACTTTAAGGTAACTAAGATTGTTGTTAATGCAAGTTGGTCATTACCTAAACGTGTATATTGTATATTCACAAACATACTTCACAGCTGCATTGCATGTTCCTGATCAGTCATGAACACAAGTGCCCAGAAATTATCTAAATTAAGTTAAGACCATATCTTTTTGTTTAAAATACACAAATTTGAGTGTAATCAAAGAGATGACAGAACAATATTTACCATATTTGTGGACTTGAAAACATTAATCTAAGCCTTCTGCATATTTAATTCTGACACTTATATAATTTGAATGCCATGCAATATAATTGCTAAGGATGTTTGTATAGTACAAGGTTATACATATGACTGACATAAACATCTTGTACGGTCATGCATGGCCGCTATGTAGGATGCTGATTTTCTCGTTAATAGGGATTGAGCATCTTGCGCTTTTAACCATTTAATTGTATTCCTAATCACTTCCATCTTTTCAAATTTTCTGAATTGAAAGGGTCCTAAACATACTTCAGCTCCATTTCTTTCATCCTCATAGGCTTATAGCAGATGCTCCAAAACAAACAGACATATACAACAAGATTAAATTGAGGTTTGTTCTTAGGTTAAGTTTTTCTCTTAATGATGGTAAAATGATCTCTCATTCATGTTGCATAATAAATAGTAAACTATTTGACAAATTTTTAAAGAAAATATGCCTCATGCACGATCGAGCATGAATCTTATTCTTGAAGAAAGTTCTGGATTCATTAGATTGACCTTAACAGCTAGCTAGCCAACTTGTTATCTACAACACATGCAGTACAGTGCTAAAGGACAGTTATCGAGAATCCTCCGAATTCTCTTCGGCGATCTTATTCTTCTATATGAGCCGACAAAAACAACATTGTCCACCACCACATTCAATTAGCTTATAAATAACCCTTCAATGAACCACACTTCCACATCTTCAACATACTCACCATTGCTTCTATGCTTCCTTCTTTCTCTCTTTTTTATACATTGCATTGTGTTGTGTTTCAGTTCTATCTATTTGAAGCATGGACATGATCAATAGCATGGTAGCTGAAAAGCCTGTGGTGATATTCAGCAAGAGCACATGCTGTTTGAGCCACTCCATGACATCACTGATGCGTAGCTTCGGGGCAAACCCTACTGTTCATGAGCTGGATGAGATGGCCAACGGCCAGCAGATTGAAAGTGCATTGCTTCAGATGGGGTGCCAGCCAAGTGTTCCTGCTGTGTTCATAGGACAACGATTCATTGGTGGCTCTAAGAAAATCATGAGCCTGCATCTCAGGAATGAACTCATACCACTGCTCAAGAATGCTGGTGCTATATGGATTTGATTTCATGAGACCAAAGTGCAGGGCTTCTGCATCCAAGTTTAACTACGTTTTAGAGCTGAATAAGATGGTTTGTAATCATGATTATGTACGTGGTTAAGTTGGTTTACTATAGTGTATACATACATATGAGGCCTAAACGTTTACTTGTTCAATTTCTTTGCTTTTCATAATATGAAATACGAATCATGACAATTGAGTAATATGATTACTTGTTTTGCTAGGGAACTTCCTGATTAACACAGTACTCCTCTCATTGCATTTACTTTTGTTAAACAAACAACAGAAGAGAAATTTTGTTTTTCTGCATAATCAAATCATACTATTTTCATGGTTTTGTTTTGAGGAATGAAATACTATCACTAACTCAAGCAAATATGTGAAAAAGCTAAACACAATTACAACAGTGAAAAAGATAATTTAGAAAAAAAAAAAAACACATGCAATTAATTTAACAAATTTTTCGATAAGAAAAATAATAATCACGCCAGAGTTTAAATTAGGCAAATATTTGAAGAGTATTTACACGTTATATTACTCAAAAAATACTATAAAGCTTGCATTAATAAATGGCAATGAATATCTAAAGATAAGGAAACTTAATTCAGATATTGTTCTGGATTAGAGAATATTACCTTTGAGGGGCTTTGGGTCCCACGTTAAGAATCAAGGCATTTAACTTATTCTAAACTCATGAATACAACTTGTATGAGGTAGCTTTGATTTCACATTCAGACCAAACATATATTTATGTTCTTTTCTTAAGGTTTTGAAAACATAAATTCATGTGGATCGACTAGTTATTATTGCTTATGAATTATGTCATAGAACAAAATCTTAAAAGGTGGTTGTTTAAGCTCAGCACTTGAAATAAACATTCTCAATAACTTAAACTTTGATCAATAAATCATGCAACTAATTAACAAGTTTGTTGTTGTCATTCTTTCTCTTTGATCTCACTGAACCATATGGAACATTGGCCTTTAATCTGGCAGAAACTCAATGAAGAAGCATGGGCAAAATATGCTATTCATGAGAAAAGATATCCCATGATTTGACACTTGTCTCAGATAACTACTCTGAGAGTGAGTACTTGAAACAAACCAAGTGACCCTTTGAGTTACGCTTGAGCCGTTTATTGAAAGCCATGCAGAATACTTAGTTGTCGCTACGCAATTCGAAATAAGATGAAACCAAACCAAGGGCTGTTTCTACTACTTGAAGGCACGTGGAAAATTCTGTTGCTAAAAGATTAGGAATAATAATCTCTATATACCAAAGTCTAATTTTCAATCTTATCTGCCCATGATAAAGTCCCAACAAAAGTAAGATCCCCATTGATGCAAAGCTCAATCGATATCACATTCACCCATGTTACATCTTTTTATTTTCTGCAATCAAATTACCAAGGAATCATCACTTTCTTCCTATCCTAATATTTCCAACCCCGTTCACACTTGCTCAAATAATGACAACATTTGCTGACATCTTTATATGACCTCCTAAGTTTCACACATTACTCTGGTAAAATCACATAACAATCTTATATTACTGTCCCATTGCTTTCTTAATAATGGAGTAATTGTTATGATTTGTAAAGGGAAGCAAAGATTATGAACAACAAACCTCCAACTATTCTCTTTATTATTGATGCAATTATTATCATTGGTATTTGAAGTACACATTATGTGCTACATTTGTTTTTCCTACATTTCTCACTTTGAAGAAAAAAGTGAGCTGGCAAACATTTTTATCTTTTCTTTGTTAGGTTTTGTGCCAGATTTTTTTCTGGCTTGAGAAACAAGATCTGCATAATCCCATTCAAAAGAAGATGCTCAAGAAAAAGCATTGTCCAAGTCATATCTATATTACAATATGGTCTCAAATTTTATTGATTAAAAATATATTAATTGATTAATAAGGTGCTAAGTATCCCAAAATGAGAATAGTTTTGAGTTGACTAAGATTTGATGCAGCACCAAAGATAGTAAGCCGGTGATTAAAAAGGGTACATTGTAGGGGAAAAATGATAATAAGGGTGTCCAAATGTTACAACATTTTAATTGAATAATAATATTTAAAATGAAAGATTTCTCTTTTGCATGGGATTACAGAACATCTTCCTAGTATATTCCTTCACCCTTTTATAGCAATACAAATTGCAAAAAGGGAAAATTCGGTGCGTTTTCTTTTCTCCAATTCCTGTACGGCCATTATGTGGAGTTTCATGAAATCAAAGGCCAGCCACAGCCACCTATAGTCTCCATAATAAATAAATAAATAAATAAAACTGATTTTCTCTCACAATCTTTCATGTATCAACTCAGCTTTCGGTTTTTGGTGCGAATCTTGTGAAAACATAACAAGTTGCTACTTGTCTATTGGATAAACTCAACTCCTCTGTCGTGTCAAAAGCAGAGGAGGGTAGTCAAATTATGATATATACTTGTGTTAACTTTTTACTGTGTTACTCATTAATTAAATAAATTTCATGTCCAAGTACCTCTCATGCTTCATATTCCCTAGAACTTGGGTTGGATACATCCTCTGTTTCTGTCTCTGTTTTTCTCTTTATGCAGTTTCAAACTCTAACTATTCTCACAGTTATGCTTTCAAACATTGCACCATAGAAACTAAACTCCAATTTCTCAGTCTCATAATATATATTTAGAAATTATTTGATTCGTATTATTATGGTTATTATCATCTTAGTAGTTTTTACATATAATAGTATTAGGATGAAGTAAGAGTACAAGTTTAATAATAAGTTAAATATTATATAAGAAAAAAGTTTCATAAAGTATTTTTGGAGATAATATCAAAATCTCATTTTATGTTTTTATCTGTATTGACTTAGTAGTATATGAATTTTTTGTCACTTGGAAACAACAATTTGGGAATCAGTGTTTTGTTTCTCAAGGTTTCACATCTTCACAAGTTATAAAGTTCGTGTATCTATATATCATAACTCAAATTTGATCACTAATTAAATTAAAATTTGATTCTATATGTGTTTGATGATGATTAGAGTTGATTTGAATGTACTTTTCTGTATCTTATTCAAATCTCTATCTTGTGATAAAAGTATGTTGTATCAATAAAGTTTGGTAAAAATTAAGATATCTTATTATGATAAGAAAGAAGGGTGATTTTATATTTGCATATCTATCTATATCTATCTTCTTGAGTAAGAGTCTCCTCTAGGTCTCAAGCTTGGCTATCGAGAATGGTGAGTAAACTATTTTAAAGGCTTAAATTGAGTGAAGATATATAAATGGTTTTTAACTAATTTAAATAAATATTTATGAAAAATAAAAAATTAAGTAGGAAAAGTTTATCAGAATCGTTTTCACTTAACCTCCTTGTGTTCTGAACATGTATAATCTTTCAATCAAATATTTATTTTAATTGAAAAGCTTTCATAAGTCAAAAGTTAATTTAAACTAAGCCTTTTTATTTCCTCTTCCATAGATATCTAACCATCGTGAAATTGGATGAACCAGAATGGAGTAAAAAGGAAGAGAATAGAATAGAATAAAGTTATCATTTTCCCACTGTTAAATAATATATCATATGTAGGAGAATAATATTTTTCGGGACATCTATATACTAATAGAAATTAAGAAAGAGAAACAGATAGAAACTAAAGAAATATAGGTATAATAAATCATATAGTGTCATAAGAAGAGAGAGAGAGAGAGGAGATCGAAGTGCTAAGTAAGCATTTAATTTATTATAATATTTATGTATTTTTATAAAGAAAAGGAAAAGTCATGTTAGTCAGTGACTACAGTTGATTTGAATGAACTTTTCTGTAAGTATTGATATAAAATTAAAAATTAAAATAATTTCTTTTATAAGTTAAGATTAATTTATACAAGTTAAAACTAAAAAGTTTATATAAGAACTTTTAAAAATAAGTTGATTTTATCTTATGTAAAATATAGTTTGAAATTATCTTTTGTCTTAAAAGTATTTACGAGAATTCTTTTGCATGATAATTTTGTTAGGTAAGTTTCTTCAATGAGACTTCTGATAATAACAAATAAGCTAATTAACAAGTAATTTGAACCTGGGCAATTACCATCTACATTTCCCAACATGCCATTGCCCCCTTATTTCACTTCATACATAATATATAATAATAATATCTTTGTATTCTTTGTCATCAATTCAAATGCAATTAACTTCTGCTGCATTAACCGTGTAGGTTTTGGGAATCCATTGATGACGCCCACAACTTTAATGTGTATTATTCTTTTATCAGATAGGTTCCCTGTGTGAAACTATCCAGAATGAGGCAGGTATAAATAGACCACTTAATCTCAAGTTTTAGTAGCAGATCAAACCAAACTCACATATTCACTTAGTAGTCCCTCTTGTAACCCCCCACCAAAATTTCAATTGCAGCACAAGAATGGATGTGTTGACACCATTTGTTGCAGATAAGCCAGTGGTGATCTTCAGCAAGAGCAGTTGTTGCCTTGGCCACACAGTGAAGGCTCTGATATACGGCTTTGGTACCAACCCTGCAGTTATTGAGGTTGACAAAATGGCAAGTGGCCAACAACTAGAGAGTGCACTGGTCCAGCTAGGTTGCCGCCCCACTGTGCCTGTCGTCTTCATAGGACAACAATTCATAGGTGGTGCTGATGAAGTCATCAAACTCAATGTTCAAAACAAGCTTGCCCCATTGCTTCTCAAGGCTAAAGCCATATTTCTCTGAGAGGGTAGCTAAGTAAGTATATATGTGTGTGCAAAGTTGCAAAATCAAGCACCTCATATCATCAAATAAGAGGTTCTAATTAGTTTTCTCTAAGCTCTGTGAGGCGATTTAGTATAGAGAGTCTTCTGGTTCTAGCCATGTTCTTGTATTCTCCATTTTTCCTTTTTCTTCTTTTGTGGAGCAGAACAACACTACTCTTTCTTTTTTGTATATTACAGACCAGGCTTTCACCACAAATGGCTTGGCCATTTCATCGTGTAATTCTCACCTATTAATAATCTCATTTTCAGTTCTGTGGACAGAGGTTTCTTAAGAGAGATTAGTAAACAAAACAAAAAAAGTTAGATGCATTTTGTCAAATTCAGAGATGCTATCTGTGCAATATGAGATTTATAACGCGCAAGTAAGACTAATCTGGTAATGATATGTGGAATATTACAAACAGTCGGTGATTCTCTTAATTGTTTTTTTATATTTCTCTTTCCTTATCACAGCTTTGATTTTCTCCTAATGTATGGAGCATCGTGAAATGTTCACACATCATTGTTCAAGGCTACTCAAAGAAACTTTAACATTACTATATAGATTAAGGAACATTAAGGATGTAACATTTTTACATCTGTTAGCTTAAAGCATTCAGAGAGTGTGCGAATGTTTTGAGTGTGAATATACAGAGCAGTGTACAATTGTTTGAGTTACATGAATTAAGAAACTAAACAAATGTTCACACTCCTTTCACGCAATCAAATCACAGTATCTCTTAATTCGACGAGCTATATAATGTAGAAAATAGCGATAAACTAATTAAAGATTATTAAAAACATTATATTTGTGCTTAAAATTTTCAACTGGAAACTTCATCAAATTTCTTAAATCGGTATACCTTTTAACAATGTTACTAAATATGTACGATTTGGTGGTGAATCACTCTGTTTTCAATAAATTGAAACAAGTTAAACTAAGTACTGCATAGATTCTATTATAAACTTTCGTAAAAGAGAAAATAAAAGGAAAAATGAATCCTATAACTTAAAATTAAAGTACAAGTTTATTTTAATTTATGGAAAAAGTGTAATTTATATATTTATAACTTCTGTACTAGTATTTAAGAAAAAGAAAATATCTAAACGTACATTATAGCAAGAAAAATGAATGAGAAGTTTGTACACAGATGTCATAGAGGAGACGATATAGCCACAACTTTTTTCATATACATATTCCATCTTTATGCAGAGGATATCCTTAAAATATGAGAGACAGGGTGAGGGATAAATAATAATAAAAAAAGCATGTCAATTTTGAAGCAGAACCTACTGTCGAGGAATCCAGAGTCCCCACTGCGATGCCAAGAACTGGCCTTGCACTGGTTTTGTGTTCTATACTAGTTCTCGAACCGCATATGCCAAGGTCCTAGGTCCTTTTTATTTTTGTTTTACACCTGTTGGTATATGCCAACAAATAATTTAACTTCAAAAATTATGCTCCTTAAAGTATCTTTATACTTGTTTATACTTAGAATATAACCTTGTTTTGCTAAAGATGTATGTTATTTATTAAGCAAAAATAGGTCAGACATGTACACTATAAACTAGTTTTATGTTGCTATTTAATCACAAATTATCGTATATGACAAGTTGCCAATTTTTATAACAATCACTTTTTAAATAAAGTTAATTATGATAAGTTGTTAATCTTTATAATAATCATTTTAAAATCATATTAGTAATGATTTCTAAGTAGTTGATCATGTAAAATTATTTTAAATTACCTATGAACTATTCTTAAACTCATTTATCAATTTAATCACTCATTTATAATTACTATAGAATGTTAAGAGATCACATGGCATATATACAACGATAAACCAGTTTTTAACATTGGTAAAATCAAATAAATAATAGAGGAACAAAACAAAAAAAGTTCAAATATTAGAGATTCAATTATAGAATTATTTTATGTGACTAAATTAATAACATATATATACACACATTTTTTAAAAGCTAAAGTCGAGTTTTAATCTTATATTTAAGTGCTTTTATTACAAAATATATTATGTATGAAATAAAAAAAAAGGTGGCTAAAGGAAAATACTAAAAATTGAATGTTGTTTTAGCTTGGTTTGATTGAGTAGCATCCAATTATGGAAAAGCAATTTATTGATTGCATGCTTGTTTTTAAAAGCTTCAATATATTCTTCTCTAACTACAATGCAACAAGGCTCCATTTCAGAACTGGTGTAGGTGTTTGTAGAAGATATTTAACACTCAAATCAGTGAAATACTAGAGGGTCTAGAAAATGTGGGAAACAAGGGTACTTCAAGTAATCATGTCATTCTTCTCTTGTATTCAATAAAGGCATCCAATAAAGGCATCGAAACCCAGTAATGCACCTATTTTTGTCGTTCTTCCAATATCATACAACAATTTTTAGTATCCTACACCATAACACGAACAATAAATTATTAAACACATTTTTGTTTTAAAAAAATTGAGAGAACTTTTTTTTTAGGAAAACTCAAACTTTTACCAATGCTAAAATGTGTTAAGAAAATGGTTCGAGATAGATACCTTTAGAACATGTCCACTCCATATTATACGCATTCTAGAGGACAAAAAGACACAAGTTATGTTAGTATAAAAAATGTTAAATAAAGATTTGTCAAATAATGTCCTAACATTTTACACGACAGTTACTAAAGAAAAACCAGAATATTGGGTTTCAAAGGAAGTGTTCTTCACTATGCCAGAGTATGGTTTCTTAGCTGACAAAGCCACCGAAAGCTTGACGCACGCAAGATTCAAAAGTGGACTAGGGAAGATCCATATGAAAAACAAGATAATAGATTTTTTAAAAAGTTCGCCTTCTTTAGGCAATTTTAGTGCCCTTTTGACGTGTTTTATGACATCGTTTCTTATCAGAAGTTTGACGGGTTAGTGCTTTATCAGCCAAATGGAACTTCTTTCCTGTCAAATTTCAAAAACGTAAACACTTCAATTTTGACAAAATGGCCAAAATCAATCTCAAGTAATGTTTAAGGCCTACCCATAATTGACGCTTAGCTCATTCCGTGTAAAAGGCTCACTTATCAATTTGGTAAAAAGGGGGGAGTGTGTTAGTTAGAGAACAGAGAAGTATGAGGGCAAAAAACAGAAACAAACAAAACTTTCTCTCGTTTTCTCGCATCTCATCTTCATCTTTAACAAATAGTAAATGCAATTCAGAAACTGGGCAACCAATAAATGAATTTGCAAAAAGATAGGGATCACAAGAAAAGGGATATTGAGACATAACTTACTTGTATTTAGTTTCTCTCGAAGGAACAGACAGCACACTTAAAAAAGAAACAAAATAATTCGAGCTATTAATAAGAAAATTAACTATTAACACTTCATTCTTGTCCAATACAAATATAAGAAAATCAATTATTGATCTCCTCATCAACTACTATTTCTTACTTTACACTTGCTCATTGCAGATTAATCAAATCCAACTTATTTATCTATTTCTCTGAGAGGGTCATTCATTACTCAAGAAACAAAACTTTCATAACTAACTAAAGTACCTCAAAATATACACATTTTAAAATCTTCATAGAAGAGATTACGTAAAAAAGAGATATGAAAAGACAATGCTGACACCCAACGTGAGCAGATTGTCAAAAAGCAAGATAAATCCTTTTCGTTGCCTACGCAGACGAAATGGAATTACTTGCAAAGTTGCAATGTGTAGCATCTCCAACAACAAAATAATGCAAGTCAATCCACACTCCACATCATCATATTATCGTCAACATAATGATAAAAAAGAATACTATGGTAAAGATAATTAACGATCATACCAAATTTCAGATATTATTAAATAATCTCATACAGATTTATAATCAAGTAACCGGCATTTACAACACCAAAAATCTCAATAAAGATAACATATCTAAACAAATAGCCACAAGAGAAATTAAAATTTACTTCACTTGTGAATGTAGTCTTTCAAAATGTGATTATTGTCAGCGAGGGAGGCATTCCTTCGCCAATTGATCACTGCTTTAGAAACCGTGGCATTAGCCTTACGAATTTCGTCAGCGGAAAACTTGTGCTCTATGATTCCCAAGGGTCCAGGCTGCAGCACCTTAACCACAGTTTCCATTTCTTGCTCAACTTGTCTGTCGCAAACAGAAAGAAATAAATCGATTTTAACAGAGTGGAACCCTAACAATTTTTTTAAGGAGAAAAAAAAGGCAAAGTGATGATATTTTATATCAGTAGAAAGCGATGAATATCGGAGAAGACGATGGGTTAGTTACCGTATTAGCGCGGAAAAGGGCAACGAGCTTCGAAGCCCTGCCATAGACAACCTCACAGTCATCGTTCACACTGCACCAGAAGACGGTCAAGGATCCAAATCCAAGACTGTTTAGATTGGTACGGCGGTGTATCTGCTTTGCACACAGGGTCGGACACTGATTGGGCTTCCACGTAGCAAAAACTTCCTGCAGCTCCCAACTTTTTAATCCACCCGTCACTAACGCTGAAATGACTAAAATGTCCTCTATATTTATAATTAAATAACTTTTGGAAAACATTTTTCAAAAATATTCAAAAAAGTATTTTCTGAAACTTAATTTTACATTATTTTGAAAAATATTTTCCAAAATATAAATTTTACGTTTCAGAATATATTTTCTACAAATAGATTTTGAAAATTACTTGAAGTAAAAATTTGTTTCAAAAAATATTTTTCAAAAATATATTTCAGAAAACAAATTTGAGAGTATAGAAATTATTAAAAATATTTTTCAGAACTTATTTTCAAACAAAATCCTCTTATGAATTTGAAATAAAATATTAAGAAGAATTTTTATAATTTTGAAATCAATGGAGTGCAGGTTTTAATTAATCGGAACAAATTCTTCTTCCACCTCTATACTTTCTTCTTACATCTTCGTAAAAAAATTAAAAAAATTAATTTCCAAAATACCTATGTTAAAATGACAAAAAAGACTTTAAGATATTATAGGGTTGGTATTTATGACAATCTGATGACATCTCATCTGGTTTACATTTTGAAAAATGATGAGGTGTCTCCGGTTGTCATTTTATTTTGTAAATAACAATTAGATGCACTTTCATTCGCTTATCATTTTTAAAACAAAATGATAATTGGATGAAACTTATCCGGTTGTCAAATTCTCCAATAGACTAAAGTCACCGTTTGCTTGCCATCGATAATCACCCAATCAACCAATTAACTATTCTAATCAATAATATTAGTCACAAATTACTAATCAATATCAATAATTAATTACTTGAGACTTATTTAAAGCTTTAATTTAAAATTTCTAATAAGAGTGAACGACAATTATAAAAGTAAAGAGATAAAAGGATAATACTAACTTTTTTAATTTTAATGTAAGAATATATACATAATTTCGTATTCACTGTGTGGAGGTGCAAGAGGGTATGGAGTGGAAGAAGAATTCGTCATTGATCGGGTGCAGGAGGTTTTTCCCTTCTCCGCTGAACATGATGGCCCAACAGGATATGGGCTTATACAGTTAAAATAAGAAAATATTTTTGCTTCCTGCATATTCCATTTTTGACCTGCACCTCTCACTTAGGTGAAATGATTGAATTGTTCTTTTGGGTTTTACATTTTTCTCTCTCCTTCCCCTCATAAATAAAAATCGCCCTTTCTGTAACATTGTTGCGTGTTAAAATGGAGTTGGAAATAAACAATTATTACAGTTTACATGTTTTTCACTCTAGCCAATTATACCAACAGTAAAATGAATCTTTTTTTGCCTGTTTCGTGTATATTACTTTCCCTTCCTTTTCTCATTCTTAGGTGCATCCTAATAATTATGGTATCCTATGCATCACACTTACATTACATTATTATGCCTTATTCAAGTGATAACAAATTCTCTACCCAAGTCTCAGACATTTCCTTTCTCAGAAAGCGTTTGTATACTAACCAATTCTGATATTGAGCTTCTCAGAAGGGTAATGATAGTACTGAACACAGCCATAACTCAAAAAACTGTTGACTGGAAAATAGACACAATCACACCATGCATTACGCATTACTACAATGTTTATACGCATACTGTACATGAATTATGGCGTGTATGATATATTAGGTGTTTGAATATAGCTATGAAACGGAGTGGCGTCTTCGCTTGGGAAAAGGGAAGCGAGATTCTGAGCTAGCCTTGCCACCAAGTGGCTTAATGCTATTTATCCTGAATAGAGCATTGAGCTTGCTCAGCTTTCTGGTGAATGATTTGAACAACTTGTTGGCAGGGTGAGACTTAACAAGCTCCTGCTTCATAGACACGTGGTCTTTCTCCAAGTCAGTGAGCCTCATTCTCATTCTTGCCACTTCAAGCTTCAGTTCTCTGTTCTCTCTTCTCACTGATGCATAGTTATCTCTCGGGGAAATGGCTCCACTCCCTGCACCGCTTCCTGAACGGTGAGGAAACTGACCAAAGAAGAAGTGGTTGTGCCCTCCATTCATGGCGTTGCGAAGCCTCATTTGCTCGAAGTACAGCACCTGAACCACCATCTGCACCGGTAGCCTTTCATTCTGTGCTGCATGGCTGCATGCTTCTTGAGACAGTTTCTGACAATCAATGGTTTTGCATAACCGGTACCTCTCTGAGTCCTTCATGTTTGGATGAACCTATATCATAAGGAACCAAACAACACTTTCACATTGGTCTACAGTAAATATCTTTAGAATCATAACAATAATCCAATCACATATGATAATTTATAGTAAATTTGTTGACTTTGTCCTTAAATATCTTAAAAATCATATCTTTAATGATTTCTAATTAATTACAAGCTAAACTTCTTCTACACTAATGCATAAAAATTTAAGTCTTTTTGAAAGCTTAAACATGATGGGCTGGGAGTTATTTTTGCACCTTAAGGAAGATGTCAACAGCTCTATAGAGTCCATCGCTTGCAACACGTGCATGATCTGGAAGTAGTTCTGCAAGTGCTGTGAATTTTGAAGGCAGCAAGTTTGAGTCTAGAGCTACTTCAGCGAGATAACTGTCCAGCAATTTCGATACCTTTGTGATTGAGCTTTGTTTTGGAGATCCAGGGCTGTCAAAATCATACACCATTTGGCTTTCATCAATGTAGTTATCACTATCTTCTCCATCCTCCTCGTCCATGTTTAGATAAATAGAAAAGATCCTCAGAATTGAGTCAGTGTCATACATCGTGTTGTGGGTGTTTTGAGGTGAGTTTGTTGGGATTAAGATGTCTTCAAGAATTGCCTGGTCAAGTTGGAGACTAATTCGCCTCTCCAGATCAGATTTGCAAGGAGTTGATGCATGTGCTGCTATTGCAGCTTTCAACAAACTTGAGAGGAATCCCATCGGAACAGGGCTTTTCCTTGAGTGAGTTGGGAGTAAGCCAACTATGGTTTCAACAACGACTCTTTGTTTCTTTTGCAATTCCATCTCATGAAGACTTCCTTTCACCACTTGAGGATCTCTAACACCAATCCCCTGAAGAGAACCATGTGCATAGTTCATCAATATCTTGCTGATCATGTCCTGTTTTAGTCCCTTTGACTTCACGACAGATACAACTCGTTGGAAGAACTCGAGACTAAGAACATTGAAAGACTTCCCCCACCAATCTGAGGGTGTTTCTGGCTCCACGGTTGGTGTGGTTTTGGAAGGGAAAGTGTGATCGAGTTTTAGTAAACCAGATGTAAGCTGCTCTTTGCACGCGTTGTTTGCAATTGCATTGATTAGCTTATTGACTAGGTTTATTTCCTCTGACATTGGAAGAAGAGTTTCACAACTGTGAAGAACATATACTGTGCTTGTTATGCTAGGGAGCACTGTGTCCCTAAGGTATGCTTCAACTCTGGATTCTAAGTTTTTTTCTGCAAATTCTTCGGTCATTTCAAGAAAATGAGCCGTGCAACGTAGCAATGCAACATTTGAGAGAGTGAACTCAACGTTGATTCCGTAGCAAAATTTGGCAGCTAGCTCAAATGCCTCTGCTCCACCTGGCACATTTGGGAGACTTATGCGTAAAACTTTTGAATCTTTTGCTTCTAACAGCAGCTTCCGAATTCTTCCACTCCGAGAAACGAGAGGAAACTAGTGGGAAAATAGTTACACTTAGTACACAGTGAAAACTGAAAATCTTTAATTCTCTCATTTGATGGCAAAATAAAAATAAAAGTAATGATCAACTCAGAAAAATGCCAAATATACAATGAAGAATACTAATCCTCTTATCAGAATGGCAGGTAGTTTCCTTTACCTTGTGAAGTGCGAAAGCTGATGCTCCTACTTCGATGGTAAGATCACTAGAGACGTCAGATATTGGCCTGCAACAATCAAATCTGGCTGAATCACTACATAACATGGAACCTGGAAATTTCAACATAAAGCAAAAACTACAGCTCCAGGCATACATATTACCAAAATTAAATTATCAAAGACCATGAAATAACCTCTACCAGAATGTTTGTTTGCAATTTAATGTAACAATTGGAACTCAAGCCATGTGCTCTCTACAACCCGAGAGACAACTTAATCTTCCAATGTCAAAGTTTTAGGCGTGAATGGCCCCAACTCAATAAATACAGAATTTGGGCAAGACTATAAATAGGCACACTACTGCAGACACAACATGTTTACAAGAGTTTAAAGTCAAATTGATATTTAAGAGTAAATTGGTTGTGTCACTGTAGTGGAACCCATGAATGCAAATCATGGAACATCTAAGATAAGAAGGGGCAATCAATTTTGGAGCCACAGGTTGATGTTAACATCTGTCCTGATCTATGTGCAGCCAAAAGGGTTTTCATTTTTCTCCTAGTCGGTGAGCTCCAATTACATCATCTCCTCACTCATTTAGGGCCTAAAGATAATAAAAGCACGAGAATAATTGGCAGACAAAATTAATTGTCGTTCACATTGCTGACAGCAGATGCGATCTGAACATTCACCATGCAGCGCCATACCGCTGTCAGGTGGGTGAAGCACTACATCAAGCTCAATGTTACATCTTTATCTACCAATTTCTGTGTTTTAACCCATACCACCATATCCAGGAACTGTTGTTTTCTACCATAAACTTGGACAGCCTGTGACTATGTCAGATAAGAAAATTTTGGAATGCCACTTTCATAGTTTAACTCGAAACCACTTACTAAATTAGAACATCTATGTATCAGTTGAAAGAGACACTTAACTATTCACAAGTATGATCATTGGAAAGTAAGAAAAAAGCTCCCTCATTAATGAACACTAATGCAGCAAAACATGCTGTATTAGAAGATTACCATTCGGTGGCATGTCTTATGCTTGAGCTTGGACGAAAGGTCCTTTTTCCTGAAATGCTAGGCTTCAATTCACCAACTGTTACCACTCCCATGAGGGATACTCTTCAAATAGCACTAAAGAACTGCACCCTGCTAGTGATGTGACTATGTTATGAGATGACAGAGTCTGTGTTGTTGAACGAGGACCACTTCATGAGCCTCTTAATTTCTTGTTCCGTGACTAGAAAGTTGAAGTGAAGTGTAAGTCACATGAAGCCATGCAGGCCTAAAGGATGGAGAATATGACTCGGAAACATACTTTATAATCTTAAATGAAGGTAAACGCAGTGTGCTTCCACTTTTCGGTGAAAGCTATAAGTGGTCTTCGCTTTTCTTTACATGGTTTTTGTCTTAAGAAATTGCAGGAATCCACAAGGGTCGCATGCTTTTATGAATTGCCATCATGACATAGTAGCTAAAGATATCCACGTAAAGAATGCCATAAAATAAGCAAGTATATTATGTGTAGTACAGTTTTATCTAAGTGTTTTTTTTTCTTCTTAATTATATATGAATTGGTAGAAAAATTAATTAATTAAAAGTCCATTATATTTAGGAGTAACCAGCACCCCACCTATTTATTGAAACCCAGACACAAATATCTGAATCTGAGGCAAAGGAATAATTATTTTGACGTAGAATGGACACTGTATGATTGGAGCTACCTTATTAAATGCAATAACAATTGAAGATCGTATTAGCTTTATTGAAATATTTATTATGCCATTAATGAAAAATATTTAATACATTAAAAATATTAAAGGTATTTAAGGTTTAATGAAAAGAAGACTTGTTGAAAAGTCCCTTAAATAAATATATTAGTGAATGCGACAAGTGTTGGATGAATCATGATCTTTGGCTGCGTACATCTGGTGGTCATCATGAAACCATCTATTTATTTTGTCCAATGTCTGAATACGGTCCATGTGGTAATCAGCGCAGAAAATAATATATTAAATTAATGATATTTTATTAATTTGTTTTGTAATTTTTTTAGGTCGCGGTTTCCTTCATTTTACGGGAACTATTTCAGGTGTTTATGAATAGTTTGAAATACAATTTTAAAAAAATAATTCTGTTGATATTTAGTTGCGTTAGAATAAAATAAATTAAAATACAAAACTATACGTGTTGCTTGTTTCTAGTTTTAACATTTTTTGAAAGGGATTATAGTTTGACAGATGTGTCAACCATATCACAATTTAAGTCTGAACCATTTGACAATTTAAGTGTGACGTGGCGTGTCAATTATTTAACAATTTGATGTGGAGGTCACGTGGGGATAAATCAGTAAAAATAATATTATTTAATTAAAATATGGTTGAAAAAAATTAAAAATTAAACAGATTTTGAAAAAAATTAAAAATTAAATAGATTTTAAAAAAATTTGAATTGTCATGTAGTTCAATTTGTATCAATTTGTAAGTGATTTTAATCTGTTATTAGCATTTGTCTTTTTCATTTATTGGTATCGAAAGTCTTTATGTCATTCATCTTCTTTGTTGGTTGGTTATAGTTTACGGTAAATTTGTCATTCATTTTCTTTATTTGTTGGTTATCGTTTGCAATGAATATAGAAACATATTTATCTTTCATATTTTTCATTTATGTGAAATTTTTTCTTTTTTCTCAATTCCGTAATATAATCTTACTCTTTATAAAAATCCTAAACCTTATCTCCTAAATAATCTCATCATTCTTCTTTAACAATTTTCAAGTTTTTGCCTTGTTCTGATATTTTTTTTTTTTACAACAGTAAAAATCTATTTTAATGAACAGTTAATCAAATTAACTTGATGTCTCTTATAAAAATACAAGAGAAAAGTAAGACCTGATTTTTATATTAAACAAGTATGATTTTAGAAAAAATATAAAATTAAATTTTAAAATATAATTATATATATATATATTAAAATTTTAATTATTTAGTTTTATTTATAATTCTTTATAATATTTGTAATTTTTTTATATTCTCTTTACTTTTTATTTAAGATTATCATATATTTTTTTATATTTCCTTATATTATATATTATAGTTTATAAAATAATAGAAATTTATAACAATATCACCAATTATATTGTAATTTTTAATAAATTCTTTTAAATTTTTAGTTTCTTTAATTTATTCTTTTATATTAATGAAAAGTAAAAAGACTTAACAATTCATTTTCTTAATATTTAAAGTTTTAGATTAAAGATGTCATGAATAAAATATAACTCATATATGATCAAAAGTCGTTTTAAAGAAAGTTTTAAATAAATGTGTCTACAAACATGAATGGTTGTAAAATACTGATAAAGGCTATATTTTAGTATTTTCAATTACAAATTCTGAATGATTTAATGTCTTTAATGGTAGAAACAAGCATTTAATATTCATATTTTGCCTTGAACTTAATGAAGAATGCATTGTGACCCCATATTGATAAAGAAAAGGATTTCAAGAAGAATTGAGAGAAGATGAGCTGGAAAAGGAAAACAATACAGTGGTGAAAGAAATACAAGAGAGAAGAAAAGTACTGTAGTTAGTGACAAATTGCTTAAGCGTCAAATTCAGATTGAGCTAGAAGTCACTAAAGACTTAAATGACACAAAAACCTAAAATTGGCAGGAAGTATAAATGAGGAAAAAACCTTCATTTGAAAGGGAGCTGGTTGGCGAGCTACAGTGAAGAACAGTGCCCTGCAGAATAATGTCTCTTGTATTCATGGCTGCCATGTGTAACTAACTTTCATCTATTTTGGGATTGAATATAATTTTCTCACACTTTGTATTCTTGTTGTTCATCTCGATAATGCATGAGTTATTCAGATTGTATTCTTTGTGTGTGCTTAAGGCTTAAAGCATTTATGCAACTGTTTCTTGAACTAAGAATCTTGAAATTAACTGGAAAGTAGTTTTGAGGTTTGGAAATCATTGAGAGTACCCATTACAATGCAATGCTAGGGATGGGTTACATTGTAATGGTTGTGTGAAACAACTGCACTTAACGCGGGTTCACCCTTCATTAAAGCTGGAAAAAACAATATCATGCAAGAGAACATATGAATTTCAATCCACGAGGAATCGAGTTGAATGAATCCTATTTTGTGCAAAGTCATAGAATAAACAAGTGTTATTAATGTTTATGGTTAAGAATACAAGTAGTTGAGTTAACGAGTTCAATCCCAAAATAGTTTCCTTATTACTGCATTTACACTTTGTTTACTGTTCTTTTTTATATAACTCATTACTGTTTGCAATCTCTTCTACATCAAATCCTTAAACGCTTTTCTTTTCGCTTAAGCTGTTCCACTAAATGAGGCTCGATTAATACCATCCCTTGTAACACTTGTATTTATTTCTCTATATTACTTCTTCACTTGTATACTTGCCGAAAAGAATCATCAAATACTCAGTACTTAAAAATACTTTATCAAAATTTTCCAAACAAATATATGCATTATTATATGTACTATATATATATATATATATATATATATATATATATATTTGAAATTTAAGTATTCTATTCTTGAACACCATTCAATAAAATATTTATAAAAAAATATCATTGTTATCGTCATTATATAAAGAAAAACATATATGTAACCATTATGAATATCATTATTATAAATTTTAATTACTTTTATTATCTTATTTTGAAATTTTTAACTAATGTTTTTAAAGAATATTTAAACTTAAATCATCCTCATACATGGGGATAATCTCTACAATTGTTATTAGGAAGACAATAATTTAACTCAGTAACAAATAAAATAATGTAGTTAAAATTTTGTTAAAGCTAATTATAGTGAGGGACAGAATAAAGATTCTAAATAATAGTTTTAAGAATTTGGTCCCCGCTTGGCTAAACTTTAATTTGGAAATTGTTCAGTAAAGGGATTACCCAAAAAGTAATGACACTTTAACTCGAATAATGGAAATCATGTAGGAGCTCCAAAGCCTTAATAAGGGCACACCGCGGGTATAATCATGATTATCATAATTTTTGGTCTTCTAATTGTGGAACAAAAAAGTCAATAATACCCTGCACACCACACAAATATGCACTTCGGAAGCAAAGGTAAATGGACTTTATAGCATTCACCATCAAAAGATAAACCACTCCTAAAATAAAACCCCTAATAGATTTAGAAAGCCTGAAACAAATTTCTGACAACAATTTGTGCCCCTTTGATTTGACAAAGACGCGGTTTCGTTGCAGCATTATAAACTTACGAAGAATAATTTACAAAAATAAATTCCAGTAACAAATAACAGCAGATTAAATCTACTAACGTTTTACTCACACACTCAGATCCATGAGAAATATTAAGAAAAGACGAGCTCTTACACTGAGATTTCAATCTACACTTTTGATCACAATTTGTGTTATATTAGAATGATCCAATAGTTTCGTATTGTTTAAAAATGGAAGTTAAAATCAATTTAATAAATATCTTTTCTTAATTTTTGGAGATATTTTTAAAATAAAATTATAACAGAACTCCAAATTTTAAAAGTGGATAAGATAGATTTATATTTGATTTTGCAGTTTTTGTATCAATAAAACTGCTCATGAGTCATGTGAAAGTAAACCTTTTTGTTCATCCTTTCTCAACTAAAGTGTTTGTAACATATCGTTGTACCTTTGGTAACATATGAAGTTCAGAAACTTTGTTTTCTCTAAGGAACGCCATAGATTGAATTGTTAGAGATGGAAGAAATGATATAGACACACAGTGTAAAAAGTTATAAAAAACAAAAATTATGGGTTGAAAGAGGGGTATGTATGATTAGAAATTAGTGCAGTGTGGAAAGAAGACGAAGAATGATGGTGTGCAGCAGCATTGGAGCCCACCCTTTTAATTAAGACTTCTGAGGAGTGGGCCCATTCTATGCATCGCCTTCACACTGGAGGAAACCTTCAAGTATTCAGCTTTTGCTTCCATTATTATTACCTCACTAGGCTCCATTTAGCTGTAAGAATCTCAATATTCTATGTTCTTGTTATTGTGTTCTGAAGACAAATATTAATATATAGCTCTATAACATAGTTTTTATTTCGGAATAATTCTAAACTCAATCTATTTTGGATTATGAGCTCAAACTCTTATGATTAAGTTAATTATGCTAAACACCCAATACTAAAATAGCATAGTATAATACTATTATAAGTTTGATTAGAAAAATTAGTTCATAATCTAGTTTTTAATTGATTAGTTAAATGTTAGTAATAAATTCTCAAAGGTATAAGTTTGAAAGTGATAAATTAATTTACTGATTTAAAAATGTTTGCTATTATTGACTTAAAGTGTTTGAACAATGTTTCTAAGAAGTTGCATATCCTGCTGAGAGACATATAAAAGAAAAAAGTTATATAGGGATATAGGATCCATCAACAAGATATTATCTGCTCACTCAGAAATTCTATGACCTGATCCTCTTGTTTTTTTTTTTTTTTTTTTTTTTTTTTTTTTTTTTTTTTTTTTTTTTTTTAATGTGAAATCACCCAAAGCACTCCACAAAATCATTCCAGAAAACATACACAAACAGAGTTTAGCCGAAAATTATTAAACTCATCTCACATGATTCAAATCTTGATAAAATATTTTGTGATAATGAGGTCTGATAATGCACATATTGTAATACATATATGTTAAAAGAAAATATAAAATTGATAATTGTACAGAAGATGATATCTGCATATATGTATTGAAACTATTAAACTAGTAGAGAAGATATGAAACATAAAAGAGTATATTATTAAAATAATATAATTGTAAGATTATAAAATGGTATCCTAAAAGAAGTCAGAAAAGGAAGATATATACAAGAAAAAATAGTTGTTGCTAAAAACACTAATGGTTAACAAACACACATGTTATGATATTAATATATAATAATATTATATTTTTTAATTTTAGTTTTTAAAAATAGTTTAATTTATTCTATGTGCATATGGTAAAGTTGACTGTTACCTAGTTTAATTAATATTTTATTAACATAATTAATTTTAATTATCATTGTATGAGTAGTTTATCTTATATAGTAAGTACTTGCACTTTTGTATGATTTTTTTCTTAACGTATTCAGTTAGCATATACCATTATTTAATTGTCTATTGTATTTTATAATTTATTTGTTAGATTAAATTTAAATTTATATAATTTAATTGTATAACTTTTAGGTAAATGAATATGATATATTTTGTTGTCTTTTATTAGGTCAAATTAACTAGAATATTAAAATATAAATAATTTATCCAGAAAAAGGAACATTGTATATGTTTTCATGTTCTTTTTATTGCTATGCTGTTTGATTTAACACAACTTTATGTGATATTATTTAAAATATAAACTCAAATAAAAATCAATCTTAAAAGAAGTTCTATAAAAACTACAAAGTGCAAAAAAAAAATCAATTTTTATAAGATCAAATTTTTTTATGTCGACATCATTATTGTAATATAAGCATCCGCGGCAGGGTTAATGAAACATTCAACTAATTTACAAATTTATTTAATCATTAACATCAATGTCATCATTCTCAAAAAGTATAGCATTTGAATTAGAAGAATAAATATTAATTAATACATGTTTTTTTAGGCTTTTTTTTTTTTTTTTTTACAATCTCCGTGCTTTAATAATGAGAATCATATCAACAAAATCAGTAAAACATCAACAACTTATAGATATTGTATTCAAAAGTATTTATGATTTTATAATAATAACAATTTCACCATAAAACTACCTTTTTTTAGTCTTTTCAAAGGCAAAGTAGTATACACAAAAAAACTATCATTAGAAACTTAGCACTTAATTGTGAAAGGAAGGGAAAAACGTAATGACGAAACATTAATCCGTAAAAAAAGGAAACAAAAACAAAAGCTAATGAAACCTAATAATGAGCATCAAACAAGTTAACCAAAGTTTGGGGTTTAAACACCCCAAAATAGGATTCATTGCCTGAAAACTACAAATTCATATAGTATAATATGCAAACATCTATTTGAATTCATCGAGAAGCTTCTAATGTCCTTTTAATTTGAGACATATTTAAAAGAATTATTAAACTTGTCTATAGGAGATGAAATTTTGTTCAAAGCGGGTTTCGGTCTTTGACTCCTGAACCCTTGATGAAGCAAGTAACCACTTGTGTTTTTCTGTCTGCAAACAAGGTTTAGTTACTTATAATACTTCAATTAACTATGTTTTCTTCTAATAGCATCAAAAAGCAATAGACTGGGTGATCATAAAATGTAAAAAAGATACAAGTGAACCAGTAATACAAGAGTATGGAATCTACAAACACGAGTTTTTTTTTATAATGCTATAATATATTTTGCCAAGATTAGTCAAAAACAATTTCTACAACAAAAGTTAATATTATTTAAATTATGTTTATTTGTGCTTAAAAAATAGTGTAAAAAAGTAATTTATTCTTAAGTGGTTTTTATATAAAAAAAATAGTGTGTTTGTTTATAATCATATAATTTTTTTTTTCTTACAAGAAAGAGTAACTTAGAAAAAGAAATTAAGTTGTTATTATGAGATTTTTGTAAGGATATTTTGTTATTGACACACACATTTGCTCAGCCAATAAGCCAATAATATAGGAAGGCAAATGCTTCTTACACTATAACAATTTTGACCTATATTATATAACTTTTGAAAATTTCAAAAATGCATCTGATATTTGTATTTGAAAGTGTCATGATAATTAAAGGTGGTTCCTACAATCTATGGAAGAGATTAAAGAGGTATATGCACTCCACATTCTTAAATAGGCACACCACATTCTCTTAAATTCTGAAACGCGTGTTATGGCAACAAATGTTCCTAACCACAACCACCCAAGCTGAACATGTAAAGGAAGAATATATAAATAACCAAGGGCATTTTACACAATTTATGTGACTGGTATAGTGGGAGGTCACAAAATGGTATAATGTAGGAAGCATATAAACAAATACTAAGCCAATACATTTTAGGCCTAGGCGTTTCTTTATGGACTCTCATATTTCACCTGCATCCGATAGGGGTGTGAAAGACCAAAATGCCCCGTATCTTCTGCATCCTATTTCTTCGAGCTCTTGTCGCGGACACAGGTCGTTTCTTACTTGGAGATTTGTTTTTGGTGAATTTCTTGGAGACGAGGAGCATCCAATCACCCAAGTTCGTTACAAAAAATTGCAACAACAATTTTGTTTCTGGTTGCAACAAATTTTTTTGCAATTACTACAAAATGGCCACATAATCACAAATGCATTTGGAAACTGCAAGCACATAGTAGAATTTGCATATTGTTTTTTTACTAAAAAAGTATTTTCATATTGTAAAATTTATATTTTTTTTTTCTAAAAAAATACCTGTAGATTATGTAATGTGAAAGTTAATGGATTACACATTTTGAAAGTTTTTTATGCAAAAGATGATTTTGAAACTATATAATTTTGAAGTCATTTTCAAATCCAAAAATTTATTATAAATTGCAAAATTCAAAAGTTATTTTTTATTAAAAAATCTATATTACTTTTATATCACACAATTTAAAATTTATAATTAACTTTCAAATTATTGTTCTTAATTATATAGTCTGATTTATGCTTTTTAGCTTAGGATTTTGCAAGAAATTTTTAAATTACATAATCTAAAAATAAAAAGGCAGAAATTTCAATATTTATGAAGGTGGGAAAAGAAAACATGAGGTGTAAAACGAAATGGCCTTTTGGCATAATAAATTGATTAGAGAGCCCAACTAAAAAGAATGAACGGAATCAGTGCCTCGTCTCATCCAAACACCGATGCGATAACCACTCTGCACTGATGTACGCGCCTTTCGCTACTCTATCCAGTTACTCTGTGGCCATGAATAGCTTAACGGCGACTTTCACAGCTCGAATATGTGCCACTCGCCGCGACCTACTCCCTATGCGGCGCCGTTCCGCATTCAGCCGCGTCGCCACCAAACTCACACCTCCAAGAATCGTTTGCATGGCGGTATGTCGCTGAAATAATTGAAATACAACAACTCGTTGAATCAACTATGCATTTTTTCTTAATAGCGTTGAATTGCAGGAACCTTATCTGATAACGAAGTTGGAATCTGCTGAGAAAACCTGGAAAGAATTATCGGTATGTATGACACTACGCGCTGTTATGCTTCCATTTTCTGCGATGAATTTTGTGTTAAATATGAAATTTCAGGTCAAGCTTGCTGATCCAGACGTTGTGTCCGATCCAAAAGAGTATCAGAAATTAGCACAATCAGTGGCAGAGCTTGATGAGGTGCTACAATTTATATTACTATTTATTTACTCATATGCATGGAAATTAAACCTTCCGTATTGACGAAACTGTGTAATGTTAATTGTGGAGCAGGTTGTGTCCATCTATAGGAAATTTAAAGACTGTGAGAAGCTTCTAGAAGAAACCAAAGGTTTGCTGAACTTTTCGCTCTTGGTTTGGGTACTTGAAGTTGAAGGCTGGATGATATAGATTTTGTTTTCTTTTTGAACTATTGTTGTTTAGCTTTAGCGAAGGATGGTGGAAACGATGAGGATATGGCGGAGATGATATCTTTTGAAATCGACTCGTTGTCCAAGCAACTCGCTGAGCTTGAGGACAAGCTTAAGGTTTGTTTTTAACATTGTAATTGCATTGCGAGCTGCAACTTTTTTGAAGTCATATTCTGTCGTGCTTTTGACTTGTGTTTTAATCTCCAAAATATGAATTACTAAATTCTCAGTCTGCTATATGTTCATTCGTGAAATTTTCTTCTAGTCATGTATTGTCTTGGGGGATACAGCGTTTGAATTTGAAATTTGTTTTTTGTTTGCTTCTTCTAGTTCAATTCCAATGCAGTAACAATCGTCAATTCAAAATGTTGAATCAGTTGAAATTTCAAAACAATGAGAGGAATTGTGACCTGCTTTCATCACTCCCATAATATGCACTCTCTTTTGTTACTGGCTATCGTGAGTCATGAGTTTCCATTCCTTGATTTTTAAAACATTGCTAGGAATCTCCTCTTAATATTTCTCATTATTTGTAACATCTTTTGCCATTGGCTATCTTGAGTTTTCGAGCCTCTCCTCCAATGTCTATATTTTCCCCCCATTTTTGGTATTTTGAAACTTCTTAATTTTTCCCTACATAATGGTAGGTGCTACTGCTTCCCAGTGATCCTCTGGATGCTAGAAACATAATGATTGAAGGTACATAATCTCTTTCTTTGTATTGTTGTAGCTCAACGATTTTACTTTATGGCTTAGTTGAGTGTTTCATGCATCATGGGAGATACTTGTGCTATAGGAGATAATTTATAATCTTTTGAATAATGTTTGCATTTTAATAATAGGAAATATAGAAAATATTATTAAGGGATTTATTAACTTGATAAAGGAGAGGCCGCCTATATTTCTCAATTGTGCTATTTTTTTGAATTTTGCTACAGGAGTATTATTTATTTGATTTATATACATAACAGAGTGGCTAATTTTTGGCTTCTCCCATCATATACACTTAAGTTGCACTCCACAATTCTGGATAGCGAAGCTTAACATATCAATACATTGTTTTCTTCATTTACTTTTCTAGCTCTAAAGGTTTTTGATGTTCATTCACTTCTGCAGTACGAGCAGGCACTGGTGGTGATGAGGCTGGAATATGGGCTGGTGATCTTGTAGGTACATGTTTATAGTTGTCCTTTCCGAGTTTAATCCATGTGGAATGCTTAAAGTACTTACACATGTAACAAATGACAAACCTATTATTGGATAATTTCTGAATTGTTTAACTGTCACTGCTACTTTTTTATTATTGTGGTTCAAATAAGGAACCATTAATGTGAAGTTCAATTCTAAGCATATTCTGATGCTGTTTTGTGTTGAATCAGGTTCGAATGTATGAAAGATATAGTGAAAGAAATTCTTGGAAGTATTCTCTTGTCTCAAGCTCTGCGGTATTCCTCATAAAAACTCTTACAGAAACACTTTCACATTGCTTATGTAATTTGTATAATATTTTTTGCCATCTTTTAGGCAGAAAAAGGAGGATACAAAACTTATGTAATGGAGATAAAAGGAAATCGTGTTTACAGTAAATTGAAATATGAATCTGGTGTCCATCGAGTTCAACGTGTTCCTCTAACAGAAGCACAGGGCCGGGTACATACTTCTACTGCAACAGTGGCTATCATGCCAGAGGTGGAGTACATATTTATGGCTTTTAGCAATAAATTATTCATGATCCTAACTACTAGGTTTGAAAGCAATCAAAACATTATTTAAAATCTTTGCATTTGGGCTATTTCTAATTTGGCATTTTATTCCGAAAGTAACTACTTCTATATAACGGTCTATCTTAATCATACAAGTATCTAGATTAACTCTAAAGTGAGTGTGTGTGTAGATATAGATATAGAGATAGATACAGTGTTGTCTGAATTTCTTATCTATATTGTGGAAAGCAGCTTTAATTTTGTAATTAGAGAGGTTGATGCTCTACAGTATTATTTCTTTGCTAAATTCTTATGTTTTGTTTAATTTTTACCATTCTAATTCAGTGAGTATATGCATGCCGTCCCCTTTTTTTAAGATTTAATTACAACATCTAAATCTATTGACCTGGAATATTTACTTAGGTTGATGAAGTTGAAGTCGTAATTGACCCCAAAGATATTGAAGTGACGACGGCACGTTCGGGGGGCGCAGGAGGTAAATATCTGTGACCATGAGACCATTTTAGTCAAGTAATCAATCTTTCTATTCCTTGGAGCAAGAAATAAAGTCCTCCATGAATTCTTATGCCAAGATATGTTGCAGGTCAGAATGTTAATAAGGTTGAAACAGCCATCGATCTCTTCCATAAACCAACTGGAATCCGCATCTTTTGTACCGAAGAAAGAACACAACTTAAAAACAAGAATCGTGCTTTTCAGTTGCTCCGAGCAAAACTGTAAGCATCAACATTTTCTTTTAGCTTTTTTGTTTCTTGCCAACTTCAGAAGTCTGGTTTTAGAATAGAGTCATGTTTATCTCTGAAATGTCTTCCACCTTTATTCTTCTTTTCCTCTTAAATACATGTTCACAAGGTAAAATATCTCAATCTTTCTGTTCAATTATTCTTGAGGAACTAAAGGATATTATTATCAAGAAGCCAAGCACTACAAGTTCACTAGTGTAATTTTTTCAAGTGCTCTCTTTAACCTATTTGCTTTAGCGTGTTACATGTAAAATGTTGACAATATCCTTTTACAGATATGAGATAAAGGTAAGGGAACAGCAGGAGTCATTACGAAATCAAAGGAAATCACAGGTACGCTCCTTTTTGTGCAGGTGTTTGAAATACTAATAAGATATTGATTGAATTAAATTTTATATGATGTACTTGCTATACGGGTGAGCAAAATGTTATTGAGTTGAAATTTTTTGCCTTGCTATCTCCAATTACAGGTCGGTACAGGTGCACGAGCAGAAAAAATTCGGACATACAATTATAAGGTACTCTATGTTGCGGTCACAATATATTTTAACAGAGCTACACTTACTCGTTATTCTCTCCAATCCCCTTCCAAAATTTAATGAATTTCTATCCCTTGTGATTTTATTCACGACAATTTTTCCCTTTGTGTTAGAAAAAGAGAAGATGTGTGAGAAACGGAACATAATAAATAATATGTTATTTTTAGAGATCTTTGATAATCATGTTCATTGAGTGAGGTGAATAAGATTCAGCGAACTAGAATTGTGCAGTTCTTGACAAAATAGAGGTAGAATATAAATATGTGTTGTTAAATTTTCATTTTGTCTTGATGAAATTAAGGTTGCTTAGTGCCAATTTTTGACACTTAAATTTTTCCTATCAGGACAACAGGGTTACTGACCACAGATTGAAGACAAACTATGAGCTCACCTCTTTTCTTGATGGTGACATAGAAGATGCTGTTCAGGTATATTACCTAATACATGGAATGAACTTCTGGTGTTTCCCCTCGTCTTGGCTGTGTAGAAAATATGCTTAGAAACTGGTATACGCTAATATAGAAGCACGTGTGCACTTTGTTGAGGTGGCTTATACTTGTTTAGGTATTAGGGGAGATATAGCAACACACTTTCTGTCAATGGTTAAAATTTATTTCAAACTACAAGAGGAGAACTCATTAAATAAAAAGTAGAACCCATAAATTTTTGTAATTTTCGACTAAAAGTAGAAATAAAAAACGGGTCTGGTAAGCAAGGACTTGCAACAAGAAAATTTGAAGACCCCAAATTATTGAAACTCTTGGATTTGGTTTGATAGAGTGGGGCGGATATGGCTGGATGCAGTTGAACGACATTGATTCTTTGATCGAAATTCATACAATCACATTAACCAAAATATAACTTGCTTATACCTTAAAACATTGCAAGGGTGAAGAATGGAAATTGCAGCCTCACCCTTGGGCTTGTAGTAAAGGTTGACTGAGAACACAAATAAACTATTGAAGAACCCAGGATAGGAGAAGAGACGAGAGTGAGTGAAGGTGTATTTGGAAGACAGGACAAGTACCTTTTTATAAGAATTTGAGACTTGACCTACACTGTCACAAGCTCCCACGATCACCTAGGTTATGGAAGGAAAGGTGGAGAAAGTGGAGAACAATCTCGTTAAAGGAGATGAACGTTGTGGAAAGAATGGGAGGCAACGCTCGTGTAACATGGAGGCCGATGATCCCATAAACCAAGGGTCTAACCTTCACAAGGTAAAAAATAGGGAAATCCGGATAGGCTTTTAGCATTTATATTAATCAAAGGAAAAAATAAAATAAAAAAATAAATCAAGTAGTAAAAAGAACCTAGACCTTCTTATTACATGCCCAAAGTAGGGGATAGATCGGCATGATTTAGATATTTAAGGTTAGGTTGATAATCTTTTCACAACTTATAGGGTGTTTTATCAATTTTCTTATATGGTATCCATTTTATAAAAACATGTTGTAAGAAGTGTTTTTCCCTTAAGATTATCAAGTTAATAAGCATGACATTCATCATTTCTTTAACAGTCCTATTTTTCCTTTTAACTACTCTACTAGAATCAGGTTACTTCATGAATAATACATTCTTTAACATAATAATAATTAAAGGAAACGTATTCAATATATCTATTTGATCTAGTCCTCTTAATTTTCCTGTTTAATTGATTTTCTACTCCGTTTATTCAAAATATATCAAACGATTCATGTTTACTGGTGATCAAGTACACTTTGATTAAGTATACTTTGATGTATCTAATTTTAGTAATATTTTATAAAGGTTACAAAGTAACTTTTACCACCTCTAGACACGCTTTGCTTTTAAGTCAGTTAGATTAATATGAATTAAACCTAAAAGTTGAGTTTGACTATCTATAGATGATATGTTTTCTTACTTTGTTTGGCAACACATCATAAGAATCACCAATAATGAGTTAATATGATTTAGTGAATAAAATTGCTTGGCATATATTAAAGCTTTAATATGATTTAGTGAATAAAATTGCTTGGCATATATTAAGGCTCTGCTTTGTTTAAACACTTTCTTCTTGCAGTCTTGCGTTACATTGGAGCAAAAGGAACTTCTGGAAGAACTTGCTGAATCTGTAGGTGCTACGGCTGGCTGATATGATTTTGCCGAAGTTATTTGAAAAATTTTGCTGGAGTACTTTTCACAATGGAAGATCTATCTTATGGTTGTTCTCCCGAATGTGTCCATCATCTTAAGTTGGAGATATACGTATCGAATCGATTCAATTTGTAGTGAATAGGGAGCAGTTTTACATGTAACATTTAATTATATAGGTTTTCAAGGACATTTAATCATATAGTTATGAGTAAAGATCTGTTTCATAATGTAAAATGGTGCAGTTTTGCATTGTGTTTCCTGATCTCGCATAGGTGGAAACTTGAGTAGCCAAATTATATCTCTTAAAGTTGAAGCGGCCTTGAAAAGCAACACGGTTTCTTAGGGTTCCATTCCCGACCAAAAAATAAAATAAATAAATATTAATTTCTGACCAGAGCTTCGTGGTTATCTAAGGTTCACGACAGCCTTGTTGGCTGATCATTAATTGGAAATCATTAGTTTTTATTTTATTTTATTTCGAATAATGTCTTTTATTGCTAGTGAAAAATGAAGAACTTATTTTGGTAAAGGAAAATATTGATTTTTATAATACAGCGTATTAAAGTTAAACCATTGAAAATTAAATTTAATTCTACTTTGTTGACGTTGTAATTTTTAACGATAAAAGTATGTTAATTTGGTTTTTTTAACCATAAGTACAGAATATTTCCTAGTTCTGTCTAAACTTTGAAGACATTCCAACATGAGATTTCTGTTTGTTTGCTTTGGTAGAGAAAAAATAATTAAAAGAAAAGAAACAAAAAATAAAAAAATATTTGATTAAAAATAAATGAATGAAAACGATAATTTTATTTATTCATTATTATAATAAATAATAAAAATTGCACTTATAATTTATTATTGGTAAGATTATAAAAACACTTATTTCTCTTTAGGTATCACAATCGATTATGTGTTGTGCAACATAATCAAATTATATTGTTCCCCATTTCTTCAAACTTACTTCTTTTCTCATTTCTTTCAATCACCCATCATTCTATTTCTTTACAATTTCATCATCTTCTTTCCATGGTCCATTCCAAACACACCTTGGGATGAACATTACCAGATTTCCCAGTTTATAACCGCGAAGCATGTGGACCAAAACAAACAGGTCCAAGTGTTGATGAGGGAAGAGCTACACATGGCACTCACCTCCTAGCCCCTCTATAACACCCAATTTCCATTTCCCAGCGAGGCAAAATAGACACGTACACGTCCCCAATACTACTCTAGTTCATTCTTTCACTCATACATAGCATTCACTCTCACTCCCCATAATCCTTTCTATGCTTCACCGCATCACCCATTCCTCTTCTCCCTCTCTTCTCCTCCTACCACGTCTTCTCTCTCACCAACCCTTCCCCTCTTCAAATTTCAAATTCCGTTTCTCACTCTCACCAAAACGTCCCACTCTCAACCTCATCTCCATGGCTTCATCTCATTCCCTCCACAACCACACAAACCGACTCGCTTCCCAACAGAGCCCTTATCTTCTCCAACACGCACACAACCCTGTAAGTTTTCTTCCTTCTCATCTCGTTTCTAACGCAATTGCTTCTTTCCACTATTATTCCATTTCAATTATTTAGTTATTTCTAATTCCCCGTTCAAGGTTGATTGGTATCCGTGGGGCGAAGAAGCCTTCGCCGAAGCGCGCAGGCGCGACGTGCCTATCTTCTTGTCTAGTAATTCTCTCCCTCTGTGTATTCCGTTTTTATTTTTTGCCTATTTAGTTTGCGTAATTGACTGCGAAGCTTTGCCTGTGGTGTTATTGACGGCGATTCTGTTCGAAGTTGGCTACAGCACTTGTCACTGGTATGTGTGTGTGTGTGTGTGTGACTCACGATTCCTTTTCTTTATCTTAAGTTTGAACGTTTTCGGAATCTGAAGTGTTTATTTGTAAGGTGTCATGTTATGGAGGTCGAGTCCTTCGAAGACGAAGCGGTTGCCAAGTTGTTGAACGATTGGTTTGTTAGCATTAAGGTCATTTAATTTTTCCTTTTATTTTACTTTGAATTTAGTTTCTAGAAAGGTTCTCTCTGTTTTTACTCTACATTGCTTCTCAAGTTGTTAGGTTTTGTTCTGTCGTACTTTAATGTGTTAATACTGCAGGTGGATCGAGAGGAGCGTCCAGATGTTGATAAGGTATGTAATATTGATGCGTTAACTTATCATTTAATTTATATTTTTGGAAGCATGTCAGCTAAGTACCTACGAGGATACTATCTCTAAATTGGTGTTTAAGAGTTATCCGAAGTTCCTTTGGAATTTAAACGGTTGAGACGCTGATGGAAAATTTGAGGTTTCACAAGGTAAAAAAGCGTACTAAAGGATTTTTTATCTTCGTCTTTAGGTATACATGACGTATGTGCAGGCTTTGTATGGTGGAGGAGGTTGGCCCCTGAGTGTGTTTCTTTCACCAGACTTGAAGCCTTTAATGGGTGGAACTTACTTCCCCCCTGATGATAAGTATGGGCGACCTGGATTTAAGACTATACTTAGGTGAGAGATATTGCAAACTTGAATTGTCAACCTGCTTGGGCACTTCTGAGTAAATTTTACTGATGGCATGTCAAACTTTTTTGAGTATAAAACTTCAGGTCCATTGTTTAAAATTTGTATTCTGGTTTTTGAGGTTCTTATTTATATACTCTTTTGTTCCTGCTTTCTCCAGAAAGGTAAAACAGGCTTGGGATAGTAAGAGGGATATGCTTATTAAGAGTGGAGCATTTGCAATTGAACAGCTTTCTGAGGCATTGTCTGCAAGTTCATCTTCTGATAAACTGCCTGATGGGGTTACGGCTGATGCATTACGTCTGTGCTCAGAGCAGGTGAGGCTTGCTTTTTTTTAATAATGTGAGAATGATCTTATATCTGCATGCATTTGTTATTCAATCTACTATTTTCTTTGTAGCTCTCTGGGAGCTACGATTCAAAGTTTGGTGGGTTTGGATCTGCACCAAAGTTTCCTAGACCAGTTGAGATAAACTTGATGCTTTATCACTCCAAAAAGTTGGAGGAGGTAGGACAGTTGGATGGAGCTAATGAAAGTAAGAAAATGGTTTTCTTTAGCTTGCAATGCATGGCAAAAGGCGGAATTCACGATCATATTGGAGGGGGCTTTCACAGATACAGCGTGGATGAGTGCTGGCACGGTAAGTTTACCTTGGACTTTGAGTAAATATTTGACGTGTATATATGAGCTATTCCTGTGCAATTTGATTTGGCCGTTTTAATTAGGATGTGCTGTTATATCCAATGCTGCTTGATTTGAAATCTTATGATTATATTGTTGAGCTGTTCATATCTTTGCAGTTCCACATTTTGAGAAGATGCTATATGATCAAGGGCAGCTTGCTAATGTTTATCTAGACGCGTTTTCTATCACTAAAGATACCTTCTATTCATATATATCACGGGATATCCTTGATTATTTAAGAAGAGATATGATTGGTCCAGAGGGTGAAATTTTTTCAGCAGAGGATGCTGACAGTGCAGAGACTGAAGGAGCTGCAAGAAAAAAGGAAGGAGCCTTTTACATATGGGCAAGCAAAGAGGTCTTTCATCCTGTTCTATTGGACTTTCCTTAATATATTTCTTTAGGAGTAATTACATTGTAGGCTCCTGAAAAATATACAAGTCTTCATTTTGGTACCCCAAAAATAAATTGGTTCGATCAAGTCATTACAAACTTCATATCTTTTAGTTGGGTCCATTTAGGAACCAGAATTGAATATTCAGAAAACTGATGGTATTAATCACTAATTAAATCCATCTCAAGGAGAATTAATAAACAGGAGAGGTCCAGAGCAATGTGCTCATCAGAGAAGAAAATTGCTGTCCAATATCACGTCGGCAACTATCCTCTCACCATTCATCCCTGTATCCCCTTTCTATCTTGGAATCTGTCATGCATAACTAGTTGTGCCAAATTGACAAACACTAAACTTTGGCTCCCAGTTTTTGCTTTCTCTCGTAAACCTTCCAAATCTTGGCCCTCTTTTGGTCCAAACCCATCATCTGGCCTTTCAAAACCATTCAGAACTATCTGGGCTCGGTTGACGTAAAATGACTTGACATGGCCTTCAAGTTGCTGACATGACACAATAACCCACTGATGTGACAGTCAATTGAAAATCTTTAAGGATTCGCTGTAACCAATTTATTTATCTTGTGTGAATTAATAACTGTATTTTTCAAAAGCAGTGTGTTAATTATTAACTGATAGTTTGCCGAGGACATTCTAACTATATTTTCAAAGTTGATCAGGAAATATTTGCTTAAACTCGTGAGCTATGGTATTCCTTTAAATCTTGACACATATTTTATATCTTTTTCTATTCATTGTTTGGTTCTCCTTGATATTTATTGGACAACTGTGGATAATATTTTTTTATTGTTTTTCATTCTTGTAGATCTCTATATTGTACATCAAAATAAAAATAGAATATTTCTAGTTGAGAATAATTAGATATCAGATATTAAATAAAATCTGTTGTTTAAGCTTTTTACTAAACATCTTCACATTTGGCAGTATATCACAGTTTTCTGATTTCCTTCTGTAATTAATGATTGGTTGGTGTATTACTTTTGGAGGTGACTTCCGACCTGGTTTGTTCTATCTAGGTCCAAGACATACTTGGAGAGCATGCTACTCTTTTTGAGGAGCACTATTACATAAAGCAATCGGGTAACTGTGACCTGTCTGAAATGAGTGATCCTCACGATGAATTCAAAGAAAAGAATGTCCTGATTGAAAGAAAGGAACCTTCAGAACAGGCATCAAAATATGGCATGTCAGTTGAGACATTTCAAGAAATTCTTGGAGAATGTAGGCGTAAGTTGTTTGAAGCAAGGTCAAGGCGTCCAAAGCCACATTTGGATGACAAGGTACCTTGAATAATCTTATTGATTTATTTAAGATTTACCTATGACGATATATACTTCAACGTTTATGTGTACTCTCAAGGGTTCTTATGCTCTTAGGTTATTGTATCTTGGAATGGATTGGCAGTCTCTTCTTTTGCTAGGGCTTCTAAGATTCTCATGAGCGAAGCTGAAGGGACCAAATTCTACTTTCCTGTTGTTGGCACTGAAGTAAGTTTCTCTCGTACTAATATAGTATTGATGTGAGTGGTTACCAATATTTAAAAAGATGAGAAACACTGCTATTTAATATTATGATGTTTCTGGAAGATATCTGTAAGTTATCGTATAGATATACAATTTTAAACTGTTGATCACAATTAATGCTTTGGATGATGAGTAGCTTCTGAGTCAAGGACATTGACTGTTTTAGTTATGAAGGAATAGTGGGTAGAGTTGTTGGATCAACACATTTAGCCAACTTGATTTTTTCCTTTGTTTATAACTTTCTTCTCCTTTTGATTATGTATATTTCAGCCAAAGGAGTACTTGAGAATTGCAGAAAAAGCAGCGTTTTTCATTAGGAAGAAACTTTATGATGTGGAGACTCGCAGGCTATACCATAGTTTCAGACGTTCTCCGTCTAAAGCTCCCGGTTTCTTGGATGATTATGCTTTTCTGATTTCAGGATTGCTGGATCTGTACGAGTTTGGCGGTGGAATTAGCTGGCTTCTATGGGCCACTGAATTGCAGGAAACCCAGGTAAATATTGATTGTCTGGATCCATAGAAAATTTATTTCTTGTATCCAAGGCATTGAATTGCTAATGATATTAGTTGCTTGCAGGATGCTTTGTTTCTTGATAAGGCTGGAGGTGGATATTTCAATAATACTGGAGAAGATCCTTCAGTTCTCCTCCGCGTGAAGGAAGATCATGATGGGGCAGAACCCTCAGGAAACTCGGTTTCTGCTATAAATCTTATAAGATTGGCTTCCATGGTTTCTGGAAGTAAGGCTGAGAATTATAAGCGAAATGCAGAACATCTATTGGTGTGTAAACCCCTCGACCTTTTCCTCCTAAAAGCTGTTTCTTCTCATATATGTCCCAACAATGGTGGGATGGGATTATTTGAGGTCTGTTTCTAGATCACTGGGTCGGTTGCAACTGACTAGAATTCTCCTAAATTGGTAATGCAGGCAGTTTTTGAGAAAAGATTGAAAGATATGGCTATGGCAGTGCCTCTAATGTGCTGTGCAGCAGACATGTTGCGTGTACCTTCTCGGAAACAAGTGGTCGTGGTTGGTGGAAGAACGTCTGAAGAATTTGAAAACATGCTTGCTGCAGCTCATGCATTATATGACACCAACAGAACAGTAAGCACAGTTACTCTATATCTTTACATCTCATTCTGATTTTCGTCAATAACATTAGTGCTGGTGTTGATCGCAGGTTATACATATAGACCCCAGCAACAAAGAAGAGATGGAATTTTGGGAAGTAAATAACAACAATGTCTATATGATGGCGAAAAATAACTATGCCGTCAACAAGGTTGTAGCTCTTGTTTGCCAAAACTTCACCTGTAGCCCCCCTTTGACTGATCGTTCCTCACTTGAAGCTTTGCTCTCCAGAAAACCTTCTTCTTCGTTCACGTAAGCTATTGGTTGTGATTTGAGTAGGATCATCAGTGAAAGCTCCCTCTTGGAGATCCCCCTTTTCATTTACAGAAATAGTTGGTTCTGACTTTTCTGTAAATAAAGGTAGGTAATATTCTCCGTTGAGATGAGTTCAGGGATTGATGCATAGTTGCATACCCTTTTCGTTTGCCTGTGTTCAGGGGCCACAATTTTTCCTCAAATTTGACATAATGGAAGTTTGTATATGTAGATAACGGTTGAAATAATTATCGAAAGTTGGGGTCTGTTCACATGAGTGAGTGTACTTCATTTTTCTCATACATGCACAATAAAGTCATAACGTCACGGTTATGTCTTTCTATATTTCCATAGATAGAAAAGGTAATTATAGTCAACTTTAATTTACATCAGCCTGGTTTGAGTCAATGATACGTATTTTTTTTATCATGCTATTTTACGAGTTAAAATTTAACATACAATAAATTTAAAACAATAAATTTAAAATAAAAAATCTCTTAATCGGATTTACTCACCTCAATAACATACAAACATATTAAAGTTTACTCACCTAAGCCACTTTCACTTTGCCAAAAATAATCTCTTATGCAGATCACACAACTCAATAATAATGAAAAATAAAAATACTATTTCTACGACCTCACGAATATGAGATTCAGAATTAGTTTGGACAGGAATTTCTGAACGACAGTTTTTAACCAGAATTTCACAATTTGCAATTCAAATTTGTTTCTATAGGTGGTGAGGAGGGTTGTCCCCGAATAGTTTTGAACTACAATATAGAATAATTGGTGGGAGGGTTGTCCTCGAACAGTTTTGAACCCACAATATAGAATAATTGATGACGGTATTAATCCTATGTCATATCAGTTTTTTCAATTAAATGCAGATTAATTCATGAACAATAGTATTAGCACGTAACTATTTCCAATTAAATAAAAATAACGTTTTGTTAGCACGAGTAACTACCCTACTTCATTTTCCTACTACGCTAAAAATATTAAAATCATTCAACATAACATTTTTTTAACACTCACTTTCCAAATAAAAGAAAAAAATTGTTCAGTTCTTACACTCATTTTTCTAGCATTTTCTTTTGCATCCAAAAAAAGCAACAAGATATTAGTGTAGAAACAAGTGCACTACAGTCAGTTACGTTGCGAGTAGAAGGGTAACAAAAACTTCCAAAACCAGTGAACCTTGATAACAAAAACAGTAAACAACAAAATATATGATTTTAAGTATGCGAGATAAAATGTTCTCGTACAAGCAAAACTTACAAAAACAAAGTCTAGAACAAGCAAAAACATACTCCTCATAACTACTTTTGCAACTAAAGATTTCCAGGCATCGTTAAAGATTCATCAAAAATACTCACTTCTTGGATTTCTTTGGCGCTCTGCACATAAGATATACTACAATTAGGCCACAGTACATGAGCAAACTATATATATGGCATAATAAGCATAAAGAGTAAGACTCACTGAGAAGATTGGGGTGCTGGGGCACTGGGTGCTGTAGAGACCTTATCAACGGGACCCTAAAACATTTAACCAAAAAAGTGTCAGAAACTTCATTTCCAACTTCAGCGAGCATGCTCGCAGGGCATTAAATCCCCAATTTTAATAAAAACACAAGTAGATATATTCCAATACACTGGAACTCACTTGGGCTAAACGTTCCTCCCTTCGAGCAATTTTCCTTTCCCTGCTAGCCTTGTTCTTTGCACGCTTAGCCTCAAACTGATCAGACAAAGTCTTCTCTCTTGCCTTCTCAGCCTTGGACTTGTGAATGCTCTCCATCAAGACCCTTTTGTTTTTGAAAACATTACCCTTCACCTTCATGTACATATCATGGTACATGTGTTTGTCAATTTTCTTTGATTCCCTGTACTTACGAAGCAACCGTCTGAGCACTCGCATCCTTCTCATCCAAAGTATCTTGGTGGGAAGCCTTGCCTCCCTTGTACCCTTACGCTTACCTAATAGTATCCAGAGAAACATTATAGGAAGCAACTAACGGTCTTCCTCTCCAAAGGACAAAAGAGCAATCAATTCATTCTATGCCACACACCCAGCAATAATCAGCACAAAAATTGCATCTGACTTTCTCCCACAAACTATTAAGCAAATTCGTTAAATTAGTCCCTGAATTACAAACAGCTTAGAAAAATATTATCAGTTCGAGATGACCAAGTGTCAACAAGACCATAACCATACGTTCTACATAAAACATGTCCACCAGCCTGAAACTTCATTTTGTATAGATAAAGTTTTCAATAAACACTTACAAAAAAAATTATGCTTCCCATATTAGTTAATTCAAAAATTAAACTCGTATTTCGGAAAAAAAAAAAAAAAAAAACCTTAACTGGATTAGTTCATGCATACACTAATTTCAACTTCAGAGCAAAAGTTTAATTCATTTTATCTTCTAGTTTTCTTCTCCCAAATGCATTTATTGAGAAGGTGCATTCAAACTCGTTTGAGAATAAATACCATATCCGGAGTGACGGCCCTTCCTCTTTGCCTCCTTCATCCTACGAGCTCGTGATCGGGAGTGAATCTTGGTTGGCTTCCTAATGATAAACCCATCCTTTACCAACTTCCTTATGTTTTGCCCTGCAAAGCGAAACCTACCATGTTAAGTAAAAAATATGTGCTCATATTACAAAACATTTTATGCAGGGTACACGGTGACACAACTTAAAGAGCTTCAAAATATCTTAGAACATGCTCACAGTACAAAAACCCTTCACAACTGCACATAACACTCACTGTTCCACTTATGAATAGTTCAAATTCCAATTAAAATGCATAGAATCTAATATTACGAGAAATCTAATATTGCAAACAACAACAAACTTCGGATCCAATATAAGTCCTCGATTCTCCACAAATAGATAAGAAAAAAAATAATAAATAAAAACACTAACGAGGCAAAGAGAAATGATACTGATAAAGAAAAAGGGTGAGCATAGTTACGAGAATTGGCCATGGAGATTTCGTTGCACTCATTGGGGTCAAGCCAAACCTTTCCTCTTCCGCACTTGAGCACGCTGGCGGCAAGCCGCTTCTGCAGTTTCAGCGAAACCATGCTTCCCCTTCTCTGACGTTGCAACGGGGAGAAACAAACCCTAGTTTCGTTCTTTTTCACAGTTTATATATATACATATATAAAGCCCAAATTTTCAAGATTGGGCTCACCCTTATCAGACTAGGCCTTTGTGGACTATCATCTGGGCCCAGCACTTTAGGCAGTTTAGCCTTGTGTGTGCAGAATCAGGTTTTTTGTAATTTGTGATATGTATCTTATTTTATTTATACTCGTAAATAATATTTATCAAAGACATGTGTAAAACAATATAAAAGAAATATAAAATGTCAATTATTACCCTTATCAAAGACATGTATAATAAACGCTTCAAAATAAATGAAAGGTTAAAACATAACAATGACAACCTCTGTATTGAGTAGAACCAAAATGAGCCAATAGTTATTGAAATTATGATTCAACTTAATTTTTTTAGTCAAAAAGGAGCCCATCTAATTCAATCCAACATGGGCGGTGCAAATTAACTTGCCTAGGTTAATGAAAATTACCAAAAATATAAAAAATACAAAAAAAAAAAAAAAAAAAAAAAAAAAAAAAAAAAAAAAAAAAAAAAACGTATACAAGTGACATTATGATTACAAATTCAAACCATTTCGAACAAATATATAGTTAACAAAATCAATAACTTGAACAAACTTCAAACATTATAAATTAAACTTAGACAAATTCTTAAAATTTATCAGTCATTTGGTTACAATTCTGAACTAATTGATCTTATCCTTTATTCTTCCAGGTGTTCCACCATTCACTAAATAAACACAGTGCAACCTAGGCACCTTAATTGATTCTAGTGGCATATGTCTTTACAATACAACATAGAAGATGCTTACTTATTTGCAATTTGCACTATATCAATTATTTTAACGGGATAGGGGTTAAAGTTTTGAGTTAATATTTTATTTATTTTTACGAGTTAAATTTTAATTTTACATTCTTTAAAATAAGAAAAAAATATACTTTAAAATTTGAAATTAAGAAGACACATCATATATCATTATGGTAGTGGACCTCATTCATCAAGACTGCATTCTCACTTTCTTAAACTTAATTTCTTTTTCACATCACACAAATTCTTATAACTAACATAAAAATTAAAAAATAATTTACATATATCAAACTAAAAAAATCGATTATATATTATTACAGATTATTAAATAAAATTATCGGATGATGAAAGAATTTGATAAATAAAAATTATTTCCGTAACTTTTTGAACAAAATGAAATTCAGAATAGGTTACAATAGGAATTTCTGAAATTGATGATGACTCGTAAAACGATAGAAACATTCGTTTCTAAATTATTCTAAATAAGTTTCAAACATGTTTACCTTAGCTTTAGAAAAGAAAACTTTTAAAATATTTAAATACAATACATTTAAATTATTTTTTCTTTTCAATTTTTTAAATAAAGTAGTTTAATTTTTTAATTTTTAATTGAGTATTTTAATCATCAGTAAGTAAAAAAAAAAAACACTAAATATAAACATTGATCAAATCCTTCTAGTAAACAACTTTAACCAAAATAATTTTGACCTCCAATACATAAATAATTTCAACAAATAACTCGTAAGAATACTAAAACATTTTAACTTATATAAATTAAAATTCAATCTTATTAGTACAAACAAACAAAAATTGACTGCCATAAAGGAAAAATTAACCTAAAATATTAATAAAAATTCTTATAAATGTTAATTAAAAATTAATCCTGATTCAAGTCTCAATTAACATGGGTCATTACACAAAATTAACAAGAAAATAATATAAAACTTCAAAACGACTTTAACATATAGAAGCTTCTACATCACTCAAAAAATTAGTATCAAAATGACTACACTCATAACTTATTAAAATCACAGCTAAAGTCAAAAGGACAACATTTCAACAAAACTAAAGAATATAATAAAAATAAACAAAAAAAAAATCAAATTTCAACCTTCCAAATAAAATGTAAAATCTTTAATTTTAAATCTCTTACGAATGCTTAAAATTTTAATTTCCTCTAACATTAAATTCCAATTCATTTCAAAACAATTTATCACAGAATATCTTAATTTCTCAGTAGCAATAAACCTCTAAAAATTACCACCGAACATCCTATTGATGTCCACAAGATTTCAGGTTTACTTCCTATGCCAATTTTATTTTTTAATCAACTACAGACAATTTCATCGCCTAAAGCAACGGAGCTGAGATGATTCCCAACTATTCGATTGGAAAGAAATTAAAACCGACAGAAATTTTAAGGACCTACAAACCTTTTTCTGAGAAAATAAAAAAGATGGAAAAGCATTTTATTAGGCCAAGAAACTTACCCGAATATTTTATTTACTTTCCTACTAATATACTAAATATTTTAAAATCATTGAACATAACATTTTCCCCACACTTTGTTTCCAAATGAAGAAAGAAATTGATCCGTTCTTAACTAACTTATCTCCCGTTCTTTCTTGCATCCAATAACTGTAACGAGATAGTAGTATAGATCTAGGTATTTAATTAATAGTAGATAGGATGAGTAGAAGGATACCAAGCATTTCAATAACTACGCGATTAATACCAAAAACAGTAAACTCCGACAAATTATATAATTTAAAGGATGATGAAACAAGTTAATGTTACAAGCAAAACTTTCAACAAAAAATGTCAAACAACCAAAAGGATATTTGTCATAACTACTATTGAGAATGAAAGATTGTGGCAGGCGCCATCAAAGATTCATTGTAACTACTTCTTGGATTTCTTTGGCACTCTGCAAAAAAGATATACAAGAATTACGCCACAGTTAATGAAGAACCAAAAACTATATATATGGAATAATAAGCCAAAACAGCAAGACTCACTGAGCAGATTGGGGCGCTGGGGCACTTGGTGCCGTAGATGCCTTATCAACAGGACCCTAAACATTTAACAAAGAAAAAAATAAGTGTCAGAATCTTCATTTCCAACTTCAGCGAGCATGCTCGCAGTGCATTAAATTCCCAATTTTAACAAAAACACAAGTAGATATATTCCAAGACAATGGAACTCACTTGGGCTAAACGTTCCTCCCTCCGAGCAATTTTCCTTTCCCTGCTAGCCTTGTTCTTTGCACGCTTAGCCTCAAACTGATCAGACAAAGTCTTCTCTCTTGCCTTCTCAGCCTTGGACTTGTGAATGCTCTCCATCAAGACCCTTTTGTTTTTGAAAACATTACCCTTCACCTTCATGTACATATCATGGTACATGTGTTTGTCAATTTTCTTTGATTCCCTGTACTTACGAAGCAACCGTCTGAGCACACGCATCCTTCTCATCCAAAGTATCTTGGTGGGAAGCCTTGCCTCTCTCGTACCCTTACGCTTACCTGTAGTTTTCAGGTAAACATTATAGTGAGCAACTGACACTCTTCCTCCCTCCTACCTCTCCAAAGGACAAATTAGCAACTACTTCATTCTATGCCACCCACCCAGCAATAATTAGCATAAAATAAGTATCTGACTTTCTCCTATAAACTATTAAGCAAATTCCCAACATTATTCCCTGAATTACTAAGCAGATTACGAAAATCTTGTCAGTTCGAGATGACCAAGTGACAACAAAACCAAAACCATACGTTCTACATGCAACAAGTCCAACCGCCTGATCTTTTTTTATATAAGCTTTTCAATAAACACTACTAGAAAATGTATGCTTCCCTTACAAGTTAAAATTAGTGAATACAGAAATTAAAAATCATTTTTCAGACAAAACTTATATGGATTAGTTCATGCATAAACTAATTTCACCTTGAGAGAAAAGTGTAATCCTTTTATCTTGTGGTTTTCTTCTCCTATACGCAGTAGTTAATGAGAAGGTGCATTCATACTCGTTTGTTATTTATTTTACACTAACGAATTTATTTGGAATAATTACCATATCCCGAGTGACGACCCTTCCTCTTTGCCTCCTTCATCCTCCGAGCACGTGATCGGGAGTGAATCTTGGTTGGCTTCCTAATGATAAACCCATCCTTTACCAACTTCCTGATGTTTTGCCCTGCAAAGTGAAACCTACCATGTTAAGTAAAAAATGTGTGCTCATATTAAAAAACATTTGATTCAGAGTACACTGTGACACAACTTAACGATCTTGAAAATATTTTAGCAAATGCTCACACGTGCAAAACCCCCTCACACTGCACATAACACTCACTGTTCCACTTATGAATAGTTCAAATACTGATTACATAAAGAAAATTGAATACAATCTAATGCTACAAGAAATCTAATATGTAAACTTCGGATCCAATACAAATTCTCGATTCTCAACACATCAATAAAAAAACAAAATAATGAGTAAGAACAATTATACTGAGAAATAAGGCAAAAGAGATATGATACTGATAGAGAAAAGGGGTGAGCGTAGGTACTGGAATTGGCCATGGAGATTTCGTTGACTTCATTTGGATCAAGCCAAACCTTTCCCCTTCCACACTTGAGCACGCTGGCGGCAAGCCGCTTCTGCAGTTTCAGCGAAACCATTTCCCCTTCTCTGATGCTGCAACGGGGAGAAAGAAACCCTAGTCACCTTGTTCTTGTGTTATATATATACTTATATTAAGCCCAGATAATCAAGATTGGGCTGGCCTTTTAAAACACTGTCATCTGGGCTAGCACATTCGTCAGCCTAGTCATGTGGGCTTGTCATTTGACAAACTTTTGTTATAAACACTTTTAGATTTTTTACATAAAACAAAATAAAGTTATGCATAAACTAATTTATAAGAACTTTTTCATCTAAATTTGTTTTTCAATTTATCCAAAATATAAAATCAGTTTGTAAAAATGTTGTTTTGTTTTTCCTTCTTTATGTCTCTTTGCTTAAAATGCTCATGCAATTTTTTCTAACCAGGTTCCGAAACATTACTTCATTGGTTGAAAATCATTTCCTAGTTGTACTGCCTTTGGTTCTTGTTAAAAAATAGTTTGCATCTTATTTTATTAAACTAATGAGTCATTCTTTTGAACGGCATTTTATTTATTTTTTTTACTTGTTCAAGTATTGAAAGTGAAAAAGATGTAGATGGAATAATATGTCATTATAAATGGTCAAACAGATTTTTTTATCAATATTATCAATAAAATAATATATATATATATAACAATAATTTAATTATAAAAAATCCTACTTTATTAATGAAACGGAGCCATTTTAACTAACATATTTTACATTTTAAGCGGATTTATGAATTATAGACTTACTAGTTAATTTTATCAAGTAAGCTACAATTTAAATGTGTATTTTATAAGTGAATTTAAATACACATGGTGGTTATCTTCACTAATTCAAAGTTAATTTTGTTAAAACTATTTACAGTGTAATATCAGTGAGTGCACAAACAGAGACATATTATCCCATAATCAAGTAAGATGGAACTTAAGAGGGTATTACAAATCAAACACTGAAGTTGAAATAAAACAATTGGTGGAAGCAGAAGAAAGAAAGAAAGGAATGAGAAGTAGTGGTTTTGATTGAAAATGGTAGAAAGAAGAAGAAAGCCTCTGATACTGTGTTCCACCAAACATATCATCAATTCAACTGCTCCAACCACCAATCTCTTCCACCATGATTCTTCTCCCTCCTTCTTCCGTTTACCTGTCGGAATCCTCCGATTCTCTGACCTGACAAATCCCTCTGTCGACCACTCTTCCCTCCTTGCCCTCTCCACCCCTCTTCTCAAAACCCTCTCCATCACTTCAGGCTCACCGGTAATACAAACCCCTTTAACTCAATTCCCCCTTTTTCCAATTTTAGATTATAAAGTTACAATTTTTATCAGGTTCTGGTCAAGAATGTTGACACCAACACACAGAAAATTGCAGTGGCTGTTGCTTTGGATCCACCTGGCACCACGGTTAACACAGACTCTCCATCTTCTAGTTCTTCTTCCTCTTCTTCTTCTCGAATAATGCTTCTTTTTCCTTCTTGTCATTTCCCTTTTAATGGTTGTGTGTTCGATGATCAAATAGCCTATGTATCGCCTCTTTTAGCCTTTAACCTTAACTTGCACGTGGCATGCTTAAAATCCGTTCTTCACCACGGGCAAGAGGCTTTGGCTTCTTATTTCGGACCTCGAGAAAAAAGCAGTGATGAGGATGCTGCTAAAAGCACAGCGGATTCTGTCATCAACGTAGAATTGGAACCACTTGCTCTGCCTCCAAAATTTGCCTCTCTTCTGAGGGTTTCTTTTGTGAAGATACCAGAATGTGGCATCCTCGAATCCATTAGAGCAAGTTCACCCTTTGAGTCAGAAGAGCGGCAAAACATGATCGACTTGTCATTGCAAAAGTACTTTGAAGTCGATAGGTACTTGTCAAAGGGAGATGTTTTTGGGATTAACATAAGCTGGAATTGCAATTCCCCCATTTGCGTTCCTTGTAATCAAAGATCATTAAGTCAAAATGACAACCTTATCTGTTTCAAGGTACTGTGAACTCTCTGTTGCTTTTGTTAAACCTTGAGAAACATGTCGGGATGGTTGCTAGAGTGTAACTCATGTCTTCAGGTTGTTGGTATGGAACCATCAGATGAACAGGTTTTTCGTGTCAATAACACCTTAACTGCTCTTGTGCTGGTAGGGAGTTCTCCATCCGCCCTCCCTCCAGATTTGTTAATTGGTGGACCTGAAGGACCTGTGCCTTTGCGAGGGGACACTGTGAACATCTTGGCTTCGATACTTGCACCAACTTTCTGTCCATCAGTGCTTTCTTCCAAGTTTAGGGTGTCTGTTCTATTGTATGGCTTGGCAGGTATGTCCTATGTTCCGATGCTTTGTTTTGTAAGGAATCAGTATTTTCTCACCAATTCTTCAAATTATTTTGTGGATTGGATCACCATTTGACATCCTCAATTGTTGTTCATTTAAGTCAACTAAATGGTAGTTTTGGAATGCATAGGCGATGCATGTTGTTTTTCCTTAATAACGTAATTATGCAGGTTGTGGGAAAAGGACTGTTGTTAGATATGTTGCTTGTCGACTTGGCCTGCATGTGGTGGAATATAACTGCCATGATCTTATGGTGTCTGATAGAACATCTGTTGCTCTAGCACAAGCTTTCAAGACAGCTCGAAGGTTATATTTCAAATACTAGCAATGATAAGAACACATATTGCGCCAGAAACTTTGTTCCTGCATATTTTTGTTTTGGTGTTGATAAAAATGCATATTTTGCTTATAGGGACAGGAAGATACGGTTCCATTAATCTATTCACCTGCTTTTTTCTTTGTAGTGGTTTTTCTTCCCCGAAACAGTTATTAGATAAAGCTTTCCTTTGGCTGCTTACCATATCACCGATCTTGTCTGGCACTGAGAAGTTTACTGTTTTGGATATAATTTCTCTCTAAGCTGCTAGTCTGGACTTACATGATGATAATATTACAGATACTCACCAGCAATACTCCTTCTTCGTCATTTTGATGTTTTTCGAGAATCGCAATCGCCTGAGGGTTCACCACATGATCAAAGAGGAAATACATCTGAAGTTGCGTCAGTTATTAGGAAATTCACTGAGCCTGTCAGTGAACAATGTAATAGTAATGCCCTGGGGAAATCAAACGTTGAATCTGTAAGTTCTAACTTAGTTGAACTTTGCTGTTGCTATCGTTGTTCTTTGGACTTCAACCTTTTCTGTTAATCAATTTTCCTGCACATGGCATATATAGTATCTTACATTATTGCCAGTCAGATAAAAAAGTAAATCAAGTTAGCATCAAAAGAAATGGAGAAAGAATCACTTTCTTTTTTCCAGCTATCTGACAGTACTTGAGACAATAAAAAAGGCAATAATTTCCTAAAACTAAGTGATACCAAATATGACTTCTGTAATCATTAAGCAGAATGACTGTTTCTGTAACAGAAAAAAAAAAAAAAAAAAAAAAGTGTGATGACAAGTAATTAGCTTCTGAGAACTCTTGTAAATTGAGGCAATCACTTGCTTGAGATACAAGCTTATAAAATTGACAGTTTCACAGAAGGGAAATTGTTCAATCAAGTGCATGCAATATACTTTGACCAGAATAAAATACATCCTGCACAATGTACAATTTGCACTCTAACACTAGCCGTCTAAGACCAGCCTACATCTTTTATCAATTAGCTGTCAAAGGGTAAATCCAACTCAGGACCAGAAAAAAACCTCAAAAACCAAAGTTGTTTTTTATGTTTTACTAGAATCGAGAATTGCAAAGAAATTTACTTTTACAGCGTCTTGGTGAAGGTAGAGAAGAGTGCTGAAAAGGCAAGTGGGCATCAGGTCCTATTGATTGCTGCTGCTGACAGTTCAGAAGGTCTGCCGACAACTATCAGACGTTGTTTTAGCCACGAAATAAGCATGGGGCCTTTGACTGAGGAGCAAAGAGCTGAAATGCTATTACAGTCACTGCAAAATTTTTCTGAACTCCTCTCTAATGTAAGTTTGTTTGGAACGGTTCATATTGTGTTTGTGTCTACTTTTGATTCTTTTTTCTTTAGAACAAAACTTAGATCAAGTTCTTTATTTACATGCCATCGAGTTCGCAATTCAAACAATGACATATATGTGTTACTTTTGACTTTAAACAACATATATTAAGAATATAAATTTTCATTTTAATGTTTGATTTGAGAATCGATGGAAAAGGTCTTATAGGAACTAAATATAAGTTTTGTCATTTTTTGGGTTAATTAATTGACTAGTAATGGAACCAGTCATGACATTTCTCTCTATAGATTTCAAAACACTGAAAAAAATCTGACTTAAAACTAAATTAAAAGAAAACAATCTCATTAAAGAACTTCCTTTAAAGTTGACAACGGGAGTAAGATGGTGCCATGTGATCATTTGGAATTCTGGTTTACTTCTCAATTCTGAGCTACAAATATTAAGGAAAGTGAAAAAACAGAGATGCCAAATGTTGGAACATGCTTTGTATAATAATATAGATGATACATGCAAAATTGTTCTAATTTAGAAAGGCTACAATATGTGCTCCTGAATCCTCATCATTCATTATCAAGCAGTGTTAACGTTGACTGAGTAAATTGTTGGCTCTTGCAGACTGATTCAGAAGCTTTAGTAAAAGAAATAGTTGGACAGACATCTGGTTACATGCCCAGGGATATGCGTGCTTTAATTGCTGATGCTGGTGCCAACTTATTTCCGAGAAACAATGCTAAAGTAGACAAAGATGTGTCTGATGATGTAGATAGTTCTTTTAATTCCAAGACGGCAGAGGACACCAGTCACAGCAAAGTTTCAGATCAGATTCCTGGGAAAGAAGACTTGTTGAATGCTTTGGAGCGATCAAAGAAAAGAAATGCATCAGCACTGGGTACTCCAAAGGTAAATTTAGTGATCTGGATTTTATGATGTTTTTCTTGTCTGCATTTAAGCGGAACAATTTTCTGTTGTTCAGATGCCAACAAATGTATATCTAGCAAAATGTGTTCTGGGAAAAAGGTGTTCCTCAATGCACAGAAATTTTGAAGTGTGGATTTTTCTTTTGCAGGTTCCAAACGTGAAATGGGAAGATGTTGGTGGGCTTGAAGATGTCAAAAAATCAATTCTGGATACTGTTCAGGTGGGCTTCTTGTGTGGTATAACTATATTGTTTATTACTTTCCCCTATTTGAAACTACAATTTCACTCTTTTATGAGTCAGTTTGGATTAATTTCTCAAAAAGAACTTTTAGAAGGAGTAAGGTGGTAAAATGAATAAAACCTCTCTTACAAGTTAAAATCAACTTGTTCACCTCAACTTTTAAGCTCTCTTATCTAACTTCTACAAAAATTCAGGTCAATAAGGTGATTTTAGTTAATGAGACAAGTTGTATTCATGTTACCACCTTATTTTTTACACTCCTATGAGTATTTTCTGATAGGTTTACCTTCTTGCTCACTATATCGGAGACAGTGTCGGTTACAAATAAATTGAAAAAATATTTGGTGTAAAAAGAAGCTTTTGGTTATCTATCCTCGACATATTAGAAGATACATTGGGTTGTCATATATCATAAGTTGACTCAGTTAAATTACATTTTAATTTTAGGATAGTTATAAGAATAAAAAAAAGTGCTTTTGTAGAGTCAAAAGTGAAAATTTGATAAGTTCTCTTGTATGTTCAACTGGGAAAGCTATCAAGACTTCTCCTAAACAGCAATTGGATAGGCTATTTCTACTAGAGCTGGAAAAGATGACCCTTCCAAACACAAAGGTCATGGAGTTTTCCTGGTTTTAAAGCGGAACTGAATGGCAAATAATATGTGCTTCTCTTTCTGTCACCTTTTATTTTTGAGAAAATTCTTGTTGGTGATCACGATATTAAGAATGCGAGAAGCAACAATACAAACTCAAGAACACGGAAACAAATTGAGAAAAGAATTTCCTTTATATTGGACAAGTCTGTTGAACAACTATAGAACTTGAGATCAGCAGAAAACAAATGTGAAAGATTCACTTAGAGAATTAGAGTAAGCACTGTAAGGATTACAAACTTCCCGTATAATAGTTACTTACACAGGCACCCTTATATACACATGGGGCAGAAAGAAATAGCTAAAAGAAAATAATTAACTCCTAAGTAATTAAACAGAATTAACAAATTGCTCGTTGGACGACTTCAGCCATTGGAAGCGTCCAACATTTGAAGAAGGTTCCGAGGTATTATCTCACAAATCTCTACCTTTACTTAAATCTTCTTCCAAGTAAATTTTGACAAATACTACTACCAACAATCAACATTAAGCAAGTTAAGCAAGTCCAAACACTGCATGAACCTACTTTTTGGAAAACGCTTCATGAACTTATTTGTTGGATTCACCCTTGTATCAATATTCCACACCTCCCTCATCTCTTCTATGTGAATGATATGATACTTGTTGTCAATATGCTTGGTTCCTGGTCCTTAACCAAGCAAATTGTACTAATGCTACGTAAAATATAACAAACTTTTTTGAGGATGACCCGAATCAGAAATGCCATATACTTCATGAACACAACAATTGTAGGTGGATAAATTGAGAGGATCATAACTTTTACATATTAAATTACTTAATTACAATCAATAATTGGAAATTAAGCTGTTAGTGTTCATAATTTAAATTATAATATTAATACATATTTAATCCTTTAAATTAATGTTTTTATTTTAATTTTAATTATAAAAGGTGCCGGTAAGTCAGCCTGTCTTATCCACCTCTGCCATTCATGAATATCTAATTCATTCTGTATTTCATGTTTTAGTTACCTCTCTTGCATAAAGATCTATTTTCATCTGGATTACGAAAGCGATCCGGTGTTCTTTTGTACGGTCCCCCTGGAACCGGCAAAGTAAGTTGTAATGTACTTGTAAAATAAAATTTTTTACCCCAGTCCTCTTCGTTTTAGTTACAAAAGATTTCTAACACCATTACCTCGCTCTTTTATTTAATAACAGACATTATTAGCAAAAGCTGTTGCTACAGAATGTTCCTTAAACTTTCTTAGTGTGAAAGGTCCTGAACTGATCAACATGTACATTGGAGAGTCTGAAAAGAATGTTCGTGACATTTTCCAGAAGGTATAATGGTATTTCGGGGTACTTTATCAAAATAATTTCTCAATTTGTGTGTCTCTTTACTGTGAACTAGACGGTTCTCAGAACAGATTTTGATAAATTGAAGTTCAAAATGATTCACAGGCCAGATCGGCACGTCCATGTGTCATCTTCTTTGATGAGCTTGATTCTCTTGCACCAGCTCGGGGTGCTTCTGGAGATTCTGGCGGTGTTATGGACAGAGTGGTTTCTCAGGTGATTTCCTATTCTTAGCAAGACCATGAAGTTTGCATTTTTCTTCCCTGGTTTCCTAATAATACATTCCCCTTGTTGTTAGATGCTTGCAGAGATTGACGGCTTAAGCGATTCAACACAGGTTTTTTTTTATTTGCTTGAATATTTATCTTTAGCAAAATATATTATCCTATTTTATTCTAACAAGTGTGTCTCTGTCCTGGGCTTTTAATAGGATCTGTTTATTATAGGTGCAAGTAATAGACCAGATTTGATAGACCCAGCCCTTCTGCGCCCTGGTCGATTTGATAAACTACTATATGTTGGAGTTAACTCTGATGCATCTTACAGGGAACGGTAATCAGTCTCCTCTTCCAGTTCTCTGTTCTTGTAAAATATCCGTTACATGCTATTGTGCACCTCTGATCTCATCTTTCCCAGGGTGCTGAAAGCTCTTACCCGAAAGTTCAAATTGCATGAAGATGTCTCACTTTACTCCATTGCAAAAAAATGTCCACCAAACTTCACTGGTGCAGACATGTATGCGTTGTGTGCAGATGCTTGGTTCCATGCTGCAAAGCGTAAAGTGAGTTTGACCAGGATCACAAGACCTATTATTGCATTGCATGAAACTTGTTGATACTAGAGGATTCTGAGATTATAGTGGGGTATCAATTTATAGAGGAAATTGCAGCCTGTGTTTACTGTCACAAGCAATTGAAACCTTAAAACTGTACAAAACTAGGCATAAACTCTTGTATGATTAGAAGGTTCTTAATCTCATTCCCTTCTTCTAGGTTTCGAGTGTGAATCCAGAGTCGTCCAGCAAAGACAATGAAGCAGATTCTGTTGTTGTTCAATATGATGACTTTGTCCAGGTAACTTGCTATTTGTGGTTCAAACTCACAACACTTGTAGAGTTACCAACTTATTCATGAATTGTTGTTCCAGCTGTTTGTTGTGTGTATCTATTTATGTTTTCTGGATTTTTCAGGTGTTAGAAGAGCTGTCACCTTCCCTCTCGTTAGCTGAGCTTAAGAAGTACGAGCAACTGAGAGATCAGTTTGAAGGCAGATGAATTTGGTTACCATATTGTTTCTGCTGCTGTTTTAGGAACTATAATACAAAGTATACATCGAATCTCCTTTTTTGGGGGTTGCAGGTCTGTATTATCTTTTATATTAGTAATATCATTAGGCTTCCAGTGAAGGGTGCAGAGTATTATTCTGTATATTAGCTGGCCATTACCTCTCTATCATTTTTTAAAATAATGATGATACATTGTATATGTTTTAATTTAAAAATATAATTTATTAAAATGGGTGGATAATGTAAAAAAATATAAATTATACTTTCTTTCGTCTAGTAATTATAGATGAACTTTCGTAATAATTATTTATATCTTTACTTTGACTCACCCTTAAAAATTAGCAAATGTAGATTGAAAGGGTAAGTGGTGGTATTAGATTGGCGTTTAGCAGAAATGGTAGGGCAATAAGGTGGGGTCATGTCATGGTGCTCTTCTTCTATTGGTTTCCATCATTCACATTCTCACTTTCTCTTTCTTTTCCTTAGCCAGACCCCACAATGCCGCGCTGGCGCCCAACTCCTCATTTTCATTCTCATTCTCTTTCTATATTTTCCGTCACTAAAGGCCCCATCTTTCTTATCTTTTATCTCTGTCTACTTTTTTTTTTTTTTTTTTTTTTCATTTTATACTAAAGCTTATCATATAGTAAAGGTTCACTTTATTTTCATTTTCTTGTTTCAAATTTTACCTTACATTAAATGTCAAATATTTATAAATAGATGATTTTTTTAAGAATGCATTTATATAAAAGTTTTAATCAAAATCCATCAATTTAAATATTTACTTACTTTTTTTTTCCTGTGGTGATGATTGAACATTGTACGAATATAATGTGGGTAAAACTTATTAAGTTATTTAGTTTTTAACTTTTAAAAAATATTTTTTAGATTAGTGAATTAGAAGAGTAATCACCATATTAAAGTTTATATTAAACTTTATTCTTATATTCATTAATCAACTTCTTACTTTTCATCATTAAAAAGGATACTCATAAAATTGAGTCTTTTTATTGTATAATTATAATAATTAAAAACAATTATAACTATTTTTATGCATATTTTCATATAATTTTTTATTTTTATTAAAATTTACAAGTATTTCTATTATATAATTATAACACTATACAAATTAATAAGAATTTTGATGTATAAATTTTTTAACACTTCAATATATATATTTTAGGATTCTTATTTGGAATATACTATTTTATTTTTATTTATTCAAATAACTTATGTCTCTTTTTATTACTAAACTATACTATCTACTCTAAAGAGGTGAGAACTCGGTTACATACTTTACTCAATTTTCAAAAATTTTATGCATGCGAAATCGTTTTTTTCTGCTACAGATTTTTAGCTTTTTTTTATCCCTTTTTTAATTTTTATAAATATATTATATTGAATTAAAATTTTTAAAATATATATTTTGATGTTTTATTAATTTAAGTATTTAATATTTATATTAATTTAAATATAGATATATTTAATTTTAAATATTGATTGAGGAATAGATCAGATTTTGTCCGATCAGAATCTGTTTAAGTTCCTTTTTATTTATTTATTTTTAAGTCAAATTGAGAAGTTTTGTATGTTTAAGAATACTGGAGTGCATGTAGTGTTTCTAAAATAAGAATGAATATTTGTTAGTGCAAAATCACGTAGATAAATTTAGATTATTTATCATAACTTAATGTGTACAAATTTAGTCTTATTGTGAATTTTGTGAAGTTTAGATGTTTTCGATAAGTTAAGAACACAATTATGAGAAAGTAATTAATTTTTTTATAATACCTTATGGAATATGATATAGGTGTTAAAGTGACCTAATTACTGTTTTAGTTTTTTCACGATTATCTATATGTTGATTGATTTAAGTTGAAAAATAATTTTTGTTTAGACTTATGATTTTAAATTGTTGTTTGTGTTTATCAAATTTTTGTGTTATAATATTGTATATGTGATAAATTTGGTTTAAGTTGTGATTGTTTTGAAGTATAATATTTAATGTCGTATAGAAAATGAAATTAAAACTTAGCTTGACGAAAATAGGATCCTATAATTTAGTTTGTAAAATTTTTTATTTATGGAGAGTTATTGAGTGAACAAGGTTCTCACTGGCAAAAATCCGTTTAATTAAAAACCCAACAACTTTTATGGTGGGATGAGTTGCTTAACAAAAGTTTCCAGTGGCTGAGCAAGCCAAACTCTCACTAGGTGAGTTAAACTCTCGTTGAGTGTGAAATAAGTTAATAAAAAACCGAAAAGTTAAAAGTTTATTGGAAAAGTTTTATTAAATAAAAACTTTTAACGAATTTAGTCACTGAACAATTCAAATCTCATTGGGTGACTAACATTTGTTGGTGTGCTATTATTGTATTTGCTGGACAAACAGAATGATAGTTTGACGAATTTCAACATTGTGCTTAATTCGATGTACTAGTCAAATGCTAGTTGAGATAAAGTATTTTCTAAAATATGAAGAAGCATGTTTGAAATATTTTTAAATATTAAATTTTGTTTATCTTTCACTATATTTTTATATTTGACTAATACATTGTATTTAAACATTATTATGATATAATTGATGATAAATTTCAAGTCATAAACATTTAAATTGAGTTGTATGTATATAAAAAAATGAAAATTTATGATGATTTGGTTATAATATAGCATGTGGTGTGTTGCAAACATGGTTAATTTTAGCAAGAAAATACTATATTAAAATGTTTGAGATTGTATGTTGATATGGAGATTCATAAAGAAAATATCTTAATTTTAATGATATTGGAATCCTGTAAAGGAAAATATCAAGTAGTGAGAGTTAAAAAGGTTTCTTATGACTTAGACTAAAATTGTACTTACTAGGTTATAAAGACTTATTTTGTCTCATGAGTGAAAAAATGTTCATATTATTTAGTTTATTAAATTGATAACTTAGTGAAAAGTACTATAACATACATAAACATTTAAGTTTCATCTGTCTTTCTAAAATAGAGTAAAGTATCTATAGTAACTGATGTTAATAATATTTTGACATAAAATGTAATAAATATTTTAATATTTAGAATATTGACTCCAATGATTAAATAAACTAATTAAAATTGTATCTATTTATATAGATGATACATGATTTAATTTTGTGTATGCAACTGAACTATACATTTATAAGTTTTTGTTCTGTTTTGAAAACTTTAACTTGTCTATTTTACTTATCAATCATAATATTTTTATACTAAAACTGAAAATCTTATTTTACTTATGAAGTATAATGATCATATATTATATAGAAATTGAAAATATTAAAAAAACAATCTCAATAAAAATATTATATACATTTATAAGCAATTCCTTTGAAGATGCTCTTACACCCTTACATCTTACTTCGTATTCATCAATTGATATACATATTATGATATAAAAAAAAGTAAATATAATTTTTATTGAGATAAAAAATATATATTTTTTCTTTTGAAGAAACTTTAAATTACATTTAAAAATAAACAAAATAAAACCAAGCATTAAAGGAAATTTAGAGAGTATTGTTTTGAGTGAAATTTAATGTATGAAAAAGGTGTTAATTAATTTGTGGTTGATTTTACAGCAAGGATGAAGATGGTGTGCTATATGGTTGGGATTGAGACCCACGTGTGACATTAAAGTGTGGGCTTTCTTAAGAGTTATCCATTTATGACGGTTTACTGGCATAACATAAGATGGATGATGGCATATTCCTACCATATGCCATTGAATGGAATGATGGATATGGTTTCCATCACTTTCAGTTTAATGTGTCCAGTTAGAAAAACCATGACATCAATCAACCAATAAATGTCTACTCCATTACGTCATAAATATTTATCCCTTTTCTTCACATGGTCAACATTTTTCCATTCTCATCATTCTAATTTTTTTTTCTCCCTAGCTCATTTTATGAAAGTTTAAGTTATATTTATAAATTTTATTGTACCAAATATTTTAAATATTTTTCTACCTTTACTTTAATATAAACAAATTTATATTCTTATTAACTTATTTTGGTATTGGTAAAAATATCTTAAAAATAAAAAGTAATTTTACATTCTTGTCACTATGAGTTTCATTTTAAATATAGAGTTTAAATAGGAAGTGTTAACAGATTCTCTTATTTATAATTATGTGATAAATATGTTCTTATATATGATTTTAATAAAAAATAATAACTATTAATGCAAGTACCAGGTGAAAGTTGTTCCTTTGGTATGAAAATCTACTTTAATTTAAAGTTAATGGGTTCTAAATTTTCAGTCAAAGTTATGTCACAACTTTATAATATTTTAACTTAAAAGTATTTTAGTTAAACCATTATCATTTTGCTTGGTGTCTACAAATATCTTTTCAATCTGTTTTAGTTTATATGTATTTTCTACAATATGAATAAAATCGATTTAAAATGTGTGTGTATAAGAGTAATGATTTTAAAAAAAAAAGGAAAATATAAGGAGATCTGAAAATTAACAATTAAACTAAAATTCTCCAAGGTAACTTTTAACAGTCTTCTCTCTTAACTCTATAAAGATCTCCACCACTGATTTGCATGAGGCTCTGCAACCAATGGTCATTCATTAATGTTTCTTTAATCAAGATGAGATAATATTATTTTATTTCACCAACACTTGGGCATGGAGAACTTTCAGTGCCTAAGTGCTGGCATGGTTGACAGCTTGAGTGTCTATCCAACCTAAACACTTAGTACTGGAATTTCCACAAGAATCATACACAAAATTACAATAATTTATCTATTATAAAAAAAAAAAATCCTAATGATACTAGAAAAACCACAAAATAACTCAGAATTTGAAGCACAACACCCTTCTTTTTTTGTTTTAAAAAATTATAGGAAGAATAATGAAACTTAAAAATAAAAAATAAATTGTGCTTTTTTTAAATTTTGAAGTGTATGTTTTTTACAAGTTTGATTTGAGATTACATATCTATCTTTACAAATAATCGTAAAATATTATTTTTTTTTGTAAATTATGAAAAAAATTGTGAAGATGAGAAACATTTTAGTTTTTTCATTATTCTATCTAGGAGAATTAAATGTCAAACATCTTGCATGAAATTATTCCTCAAATTGGATTAAATAATTATAGATCGTTATAGTTTAGTTTATTTATTTTTTCATTTAGTAAACTTGTTAGCTCACAAATTTATACGTTACGAATAAACTCATAAACTAATTTAAAAATTTAACACAAAATAAATATTTAAATAACTTAACCTTTCATCATATCATATAGAGTCAAGTTATACATAAAATAAACCTGCAACTAGTTAATAGATTAGACATGGATAATAATTACAGATTAGGTTTAAGTAAGTTTAACCAACTCGGTTTACTTAATTGAAATATTTCCATTCCCATTATATTTACTAATTATTGAACTTTCATATAAAACTCAAATTACCAATTATTGAACTCAAGCATACACACATTAAAGAATTTTATCTTTATGGAAACAATGACTATTTTTTCAACAGGAGCTGAATAGTTTATGTTGTCCATATTGAAAAAACTTGTTAAGAACTCTTTCAAAAGTTGGGCAGTTAAACCATATCCTTTCCATGTCTTTTCTTTGCCCTTAGGTAAAATTTTCTATAACAATGAACAAACTTGAACAGTTAGTTAGTTTTTTTAACAACAAATAACAATTAAAAACTGTTGATGAATTTGTTGTTTGACATGTGATATCCACAATGCATATATATAACAAATAAGAATGCTATTTTGTTATCTCCATCAATAAGGGCAAACAGCTTTCCAATTAAGAAAGCAGGTTGGTCTTGAGTAACTTTCAAGGGTATCTTGTCATAACTAGTAAAGAGGTGTGGAAGGGAATAAAAATAAAATCAAACTACTAGTAAACGATTCTCTAATAAAAATGGAAACCTAGATGTAAGAACAATTTTATGCACATTGTGAACAGATTCTCAAAGACATGGGAAGATTCAAAAAGAGAAAAATTACTGAGAAGAAACCCAACATTTTTGAACAATTTCATCAGGTACTCCAAACACCAACATTCTTTCTCCTCCATGGAACTTTGCTTGGTAATTTGGCATGACATGTCTTTATCCTTTTCCTTGTTAGCCTCATTTATGGTTCTCCTCAAACCTATATTCTGTCACTGCATGCCACACTCACAAAATTAACCAACTCCAACGACCCAAAGCATGACCAAATCTATACTTTTGGCGTGTTCATCATTTTTAGAGATAGAATTCCCACAACTATCAAATGTTTTTTCATACATGTACGGTCACTCATTCATAATCTCCTTCATTCTTTTTACTCCGTCAAATTCGCATTAATGCCCTTTAAAGAGAAAACACATGTGATTATTTATATAACAGGTAGTAAAATTTTGAAAAGTAGACACTACAATGAAGAATCTTCAGCAATAAAATAATGAACCTGTCTTCATTATCTGAACTGTCCACCACAGTCAAAGATCATCTTAAAATAGAATCCAATATAAAAATATCATTACACAAGTCCGTAAATTAAACTCCTGAAGTTAATTTAATGTATTCACAAATATATAATTGTGTTGAATATCCCATTCAAGATTGACCTTAAAAATGTGTTTATCTAAGTAAAAAAAAAATTAAACAAATAAAATAAAAATGGAAAGTAGGAACACGCGCGGGTGAAGCGTTTGGGTTTGTCTGTACTGATAGTTTTGGGACAGAGTTGGAGGGTTTGAAGCGGAAACATAAAAACGAGGGAGCGAAGGGGTAGAATGGTTTCTTTCGCACTTTTTTTCCCCCTTATCAACTAGTTTCTCTCTCTCCCACGGTGGGATTAAAATATTGTTTATAACGAAAAATAAAAAAGGAATTTAAGAAAATAAAAAAATAAGAAAAAAAAACGCGGCTGCTGTATTCACCAAAAACAGAGACACGGTGAGAGGGAGAAGGAGAGAGAGAAACTCTGTGTTGATCGATCCCAGCTAAGATTCAACGTTTCCAATAATCGAACACGGGTTTATTAGTTTTTCGATTGTCGCAGGTTGTGCTAACAATTTTGCAATAATTTTCTCGTGAATTTTGAGGCTGTGATTTCTACGCGAGCCCGCGATCGTGTAGAATTTTTCAATTACTTGCGGGGGTGATTTGTTCGGGTGGGATTTTGATTCTGAGGAATGGATCGAAGAGGAAGTGGGATTTTGATAGGGACGGAGGGTTCTCAATGCGGAGGTTTAAGTTGAAGGGTTTGATTTTTGTATTTTTTGGGATTTTTTTGGATGATTTCTGCAGGAGGAAGGGATGCGATAGAGGGGCTGGGTTTAGGGTTAGGGTTAGGGCTGGGTGCTGGGAGGAGAGAGATGGTGGAGTCTGAGCTCGAAGAGGGTGAGGCTTGCTCCTTTCAGAACCACGAGGATTATGATGCCACCGTTGATCCCGATGTTGCCCTCTCTTACATTGTAAGGCCGCTTGAACTTTTTTTTGCTTGCTCTGGTATTCCAAGTATAGTTTGCATGCTTTGAAGTATGGAATTATTGCTGTTCACTTCTTTTACTTTGTTAGATCCGTGACCTGAATTTTGTTTCCGCTGTTGGCTTAAGTTGTTTAGTTGTGGGGTGTGCACTGCTGAATTATGCTTTGCTGTGAGTTGAATAGGTTTGACATGTGGTTAGCATAGAGAGTGTTATTGGAGATTTGGAATTTCTGTGGTCTTTGTGATGTCAACTTGATGCATTGGGTTGTTGAGGAAAGTTTTTATCAATCTGCTCGATCTGTCTGTGGAAATATTGTCTAAATCAGCTTGGTGATATAAAGGATTTCTTTCCCTTTTTTAGGCTTCTTGGTTGGTTTTTGGCCCTTTTCCGTTCATGAAGAATTAAATGTTCAGTTATTCATGTGCTTTTGTTTGTAAATTGATGTTTATAGTTTAGGACTGCCCTTTCCCCTTGGAGAGACTTGTATATAGTATCATCCATGACGCACCAAAGACACGGCAGAATTGTTTTTGTCTGTATTCTCATTCATAACTACAAGACAACATGAAATATGTGTTTTACCGTTTCTCGTTCATAAAACTCGTAAAATGGAAGTCGTGTATTGAAGGAACGCAGTTTGAAAATTGAGACAACAATGAGATGGCTGCATGGCACCTTTAGAACTTTTCTGTTATTTCATCATAAAATGCTGTTTGTTTCCATTATTGCACATTGTCAGTTAGATTTAGTATAACTGTTCTTTCTTTTTTTATCGATTTTTACATTTCAAATTTCTTTCCCAAAGGATGAAAAAATTCAAGATGTTCTGGGACACTTTCAGAAGGATTTTGAGGGTGGGGTGTCTGCTGAGAATCTTGGTAAGCCTTGTTAGAATCAAGACTCGTCCAATGTAGGATTAAACATTAAATAGTTACTGGAATGATATTGAGAAACAATTGATCATTTCAGGGGCAAAATTTGGTGGTTATGGATCATTTTTGCCCACCTGTCAGCGATCTCCTGTTTGGTCTCATCCAAGAACACCACAAAAAAATCATAGTCAAAATACGCCCAAATCTCCGAATAATTTGCTGCCAGAGGTAAATTTCTTATACTACATGGCATATCATTATGTGACTCTGATACATTTCTTTTTAACTAAATTGACTACTGTAGTTAAGGTTTTATGACTTGACTTTGTATTATTTTCACTTTCAACTTATTTCAAATTAACATTGTAACTTGCAGGGTGGACAGGGCGATGCTGTACAATGTTCCACTGGAACTCAGTCATCAAGACTTGGCCCAGGTTCTGGTAACTCTTCAAGGATAGCTGCAAACAAGGGTCTCTATTTAAATGATGGAACCCATCAAGAAAAATACTTGATAACCACTAATGTTGATACATCCACTTCTAAGCATGAGTCTCTAAACAAGAAAATTACTAGCACATCGGACCAGAAGACACTGAAGGTTCGGATCAAAATGGGTCCAGATAATTTGTCAACACGGAAAAACGCGGCAATATACAGTGAAATTGGTCTGGATGTGTCACCATCATCATCACTAGATGACAGCCCCTCAGAAAGTGAGGGGATTTCTCGTGGTCCTCAAGAAGCTCCTTTTGAATCTCCAACCATTATCCTTCAGGTGAATTATCTTTTGGCATTTTAATTATCCTTTATTCTATTCATATTGATGTTGATGAGTTTAGTTGAATATTTTATGGTGTCTTGGAACAGATTATGACCGACCTCCCTCAGCTATTGTCACCACTTTCTGAAGGTATCATTGAATTAACTATAAAGGAAATGCGTGCCCGAGATAGCATCCCTGGTCTTGTTCATCTGGATGATGCAGGAAGTTTTGACATATCAGTAGGAGATAGAAAATTGTCAGGCTGGAGTGGGAGGAAAATGAAATCTCTGGAGGGTTGTGAATCCTCAATGGAAGTCAAGGGTTCTACAAAGAAGATTGCTCGGATTGAGGCTGGAGTGTTGTCAAGAAAGGAACAAAGTACAGATGCATCTACTATGGAGGAGCTAGTTTCAAACACTATGAAGCTTCCACTTTTATCCAGTTCATATTCTTTCAGTGATGACTTGGTTAGGGCTGATGATGGGCCATGTGATTCTTTGAAGGAAGCCCACAAAGTTATGGTGAGGGAGAAAACCTTCTCTGGTCAGGGACAAAAGGAATGGCCGGAGCCAACATCTACTGAGGTGAATGGTTTTGCTGAGAGGGCGAAGGGAAGCTCAAGAAGAAAAGTTGTGGGAGATAAGGTTCCTTTTGATGACTACATAGTGAAAGAAAATTCTCATGGAGATAATAATTGCCACTCAATAATAGCTGAATCTAATGTTTCCAAAGTTAGAACAGCATCAAACACTGAAGAGCCTCCTAAGAAGGCTAATCAGAGAGGTAGCCAATGTGAACAAGACAGTATGGCATTACCTGTTGTGACAGAACAACCCTTACTGGTTGGTAAGAAGAAGACAAAGGGAAGTCATGACACCGTGCTTATGGAGAGGGAAAAAGAAAACTTGAAGATTGGATCCTCTTCAGTTCCTAAAACAAAAAGGAGTTCTGATGATAGTTCGGCATCAAAAAATGAGTCTGAAGATGCTAGAGTACAAAAGAGTCTTGGAAAGACTAGAGATACATACAGAGATTTCTTTGGAGAATTGGAAGACGAGGAGGACAGAATGGATGCGCTAGAGACCCCTTTTGAAGAAAAACTGAAGGAATCTGAGGTGGTTGAGAGGAGTGCACCTACACCTAGTTATGGAGCAAAGGAGAGGCCAGGTGCTAAGAAAGTTGATAAGCTGTTAACGGCTGAAATATACCCTAAGACAGCCACAAATATTTGGTGCACTGGAAATGCAAATGGCACTGATGTAGAGAATGGTAAAGGGATTCCTGTAATGATACCTCCCGTTGAGATGGAAGATAATTGGGTGCAGTGTGACAGGTGTCATAAATGGCGTCTTCTTCCTGTCGGAACAAATCCTGATAACCTACCTGAAAAGTGGCTGTGTAGTATGCTTAATTGGCTGTAAGTTCTGTTTCAGTGGCTAAATCTTTTATTGTCCATAAATAAAGTATTAATGCCTTGTATGGACAAGCTTTTCCACTAGCACTTATAGGAGAATAAAGTAAGAAGGTAAAATACTTCCCGTACAAGTTAATATCAGCTTATGCACATTAGCTTTTATAGAAACTCTCTCAATTAACTTATCCAAAAGCTGAAAGGCACAAGTTTATTTTAACTTATGTAGGAGTTGGATTCGTTTTAAGTTTCTCCAAACAGGGCCTAATTTTAGCGAGCTTGTCAATTGGAGCTCACCCTGCTCTTTTAAGGTTGGGTTTGGTCTTGATTTTTGGAGGTTTGATACTCCATTAGGCCACCTATCCTCCCCTACTAAGTATTTGCACCTCCAACATCTTCCTTCCAGAAAAAGTATTAGGGAAGCTAAATTGCTTGTTAACCTATATGAAAACTACTTATATGATTATAATGGATAATTAACATTGCATGCATAATTATGCAGGCCGGACATGAATCGATGTAGCTTTAGTGAGGATGAAACCACTAAAGCACTTATTGCATTATACCAAGCGCCTCCTTTTGACGGTCAAAGCAACCCGCAGAATGTCTCTGGCACTGTTATGGTGGGAGGAGCCATGACAACATTCCAACATCCTGACCAACACCAGCTAAATACTGATGTGCATGCGACACCTGGGGGAAAGAAAAAATTTGTGAAGGAGATATCAAATTCTACAAATAAAGACAGTTTTTCTCAATCATCATATCCTATCAAGAAAAACTTTTCAGCAGTGAAAAGTAGGAGTTTAAATGATGTGAACAAATCTCCTGTCATGAGTGAGGCTGATGTTCCAGCAGAGAAACACAAAAATAAGCACAGGACGCTTGAGCACAGTTCTGATAGAGGTAACCCAGACTGCACATTCTTTGTGTTTGTCTGCTCAGTACTAACTGATGTGTTGATGTTCAAAGACCTGTTAAATTTCTCAGCTATCTCCATTTCTGGAATTTTGTTCTCAGGTGATACAAAGAATATGAAGGTCAAAAGCAGGAGGGATCATGATGAAGATTTTTCTAGGCCATCCAAGAAATCTAAGACTGACAAGGCTCATTCTACCAATGAAGAGTGGATTGCAGAACAGAGTGGGACTACTAGGAAGGTGGGTGTTCAAAGTTCAAATAGCACTTTTCCAACTACTTCAGTTGGCAAAGATCGACCAAGACAGAAAGCCCACTCCTCTTCAAGGGACTCCAAATCAAGAAAAGACAGGATTCCAGTTTCCGCTGAAAACACAAAAGATAAAGGTCAGGGTTCTTTGGATGAGGGATCTCTGGATCTGGGGAATTGTGATTCAATTGGTAGTGTGAAAAAGAGGAAACTTAAGGGATATCAAGATGCTATAACATACAGCCCAGGTAATCCTCGCATACAGGAGAGCAAAACTTCTGAGCATGATTTCAGTGATTCAAGGAAGGAAAAGAAGGCAAAAAGTTCAAAATCTGGAGGCAAAGAGTCAAGTACCAGTAAAGGTAGTGGTAGGACTGACAAAAAAGTTAGTCATGCAAAGAACCAGAAATTCAGGCAAAACCCTGAGAGCAGTCTGTCACAGCGGAGCTTGGATGGCATGGACTGTTCTAAAAGGGACTTGGGGTCTTTACAGGTTTCTGTTGCTGCCACTTCAAGCTCTTCTAAGGTTTCTGGCTCCCACAAAACCAAAGCCGGCTTCCAGGAAGTGAAGGGCTCACCTGTGGAATCGGTGTCTTCATCACCTATTCGAATTTCAAATGCTGATAAGTTTTCAAACAAGGAAATTATTGGGAAAGATGGTTCGCATGAGATTGCTGCTGTAGATAGTCCAAGAAGATGCTCAAATCGTGATAATGATGGTGGGAGTGATCGATCTGCAACAGCCAGGAAGGATAAATCTTTAACCACTGCCAACAGGCCAGATTTTCAGGACAAAGGTGTTAATTACATGTCCGATACTAATATTAAAGCTGAAACAATCGGCTATTGTACCAATGGTGGTGTTGACACCATAGTCCCAGATGGGACCTATGCAGGTAAAGAGCAGAATAAACATCCAGGTGAAGACAAAACGGATGTTTCTTGTGCTAATATGTCTCATACAAGGAAGAATATAGAATCTGGTTTCGAGGACAACAATGACGGCTGTAAGTCAGAGTCCCATGCAGATAAGGTCAAGAATGCTAGTTCTTCAAGTCAACTGAAAAATCAGTCTCCTCTAGGTGAGGCAAAACATAAGGATGGAAAAAATAAGTTGCAAGAGAAGTTCGGGATCAAGCCTGACCAAAATGAAAATATACATGCTGTCAAGAAAGATTATACAGAGAAAAATGAGGGTAGGAAAAAAGAGAATCACTTAAATCGAGGTCATGACTTTCAAGATGTTAGTATAGATGCCCTTTGCAAACAGGACGCATTTCATGCTCCAGCTCAGGCTCAGTTGCCAGACTCTGATAGATCCACAAAGAGGTCTCTGTTGGAAAGAACTGATCAAGAAGTACATGGAAAAGGGAAGCTGTTGTCATCATTGCCATCTGAAGGATCTCAAGTTGAGACATTGGGCCGATGCCCACGACCAGTTGGTTTATTTAAAGGAAATGGAGATGTCGGAGTTGATCCTTCCAAAGTTGATGATGCGTCAAAGCCACCAAAAAAGCAATTTAAAAAGACCGACCATCAAAATGGAAATCAGCAAACTGGTTCAAGAAATCCCATACTTAATGGTCACAAGTCGAAGGAGCTTGATGCCCCTAGTCCAGTTAGAAGGGATTCTTACAGCCACGCTGCTAACAATGCTGTGAAAGAAGCTAAAGATCTTAAGCATCTGGCTGATCGTCTTAAGGTTTTTTACACTGTCCCTTTTAGACTATTATGTTTTTTCTCTTCTTGATGCTATTTTGCTAATTTTGGGTTTTATTATACAGAATTCTGGATCAACTGGTGAGAGCACTAGTCTTTACTTCCAGGCAGCCCTCAAATTTCTTCATGGAGCCTCTCTGTTAGAATCTGGCAACAGTGATAATGCTAAACACAGTGAGATGATTCAATCAAAACAAATGTATAGTAGCACTGCAAAATTGTGCGAGTAAGTCAACAATTTTCTTTACAATCATGGTTATGTATGTTTTAAAAATCATATTTTGTTTAAAGTACCTGTGTAAATATTCTTTCCTTTGTCTATTGTTCTATTAGGTTGCACGCATGCCTTCAAACCTCGTTACTGTACATGGCATAATTATATCATTCAGATCACAGCCTTAAATAATTGGATTTTTTTTATAATGCCATCCAATATATTTTTTAATAGGTTTTGTGCCCATGAATATGAGAAATCAAAAGACATGGCTTCAGCTGCACTTGCCTACAAATGCATGGAGGTAGCATATATGAGGGTAGTATATTCTTCACACACTAGTGCAAGCAGAGATCGGCACGAGTTGCACAATACACTGCAAATGATTCCTCTTGGTAATGAATTTTGTTACTTGATTTTCACTGCATCCTCAATTTTTTTTCTTCTTTTTAAGTCCTCAGTTTCTTTGGATTTGTCCTATATCATACCAAATCCCATCTCCATTTTGATGCTTTGGCAAATAAGTGAAAAATATTCTGATAGTTTTGTAAAAGTATCATGTCTCATTCATTATAATAGATTATCTGAACATTATCCATTTGACGAACATTCTGTATGGCGTGATTGTGGATAGTATCCTCTTTGGTGGTTTGTAATTTTGCGGTGGGGATTGGGATGCATGTTTGGTAGAGTTTATGTGGAGCTTATTTGGACTTTATGAGGATGGCTTATGACATTATACGCTGTTTTTAGGTTTTTTGAAGTTTCATGGAGAAACTTATCAAATTAAGTTCTTTTTAGCAAAATCCAGTAAGCTTCACAGTCAATTTACTGATAAGCTCTCATGGGACGAGTTCTTAACTTCTTATAATAATTATTTTGTTTACTAAATGCACCCTAATTGCATGAACAATAGAAGGGAAAAAAGAAGAAAAAAAAAAGGAAAAAGTTAGATATGGCTAATTTTGTGGATACAGACAAGTCTAAGTTTTATTTTCCTTTCATCATGTTAATGAACTACTGTTTCTCTTTCTCAGGAGTTCCATTGGCATGCTAGTGATGAAATTTGAGTAGATTAATCTCTGATCTCTTTCTTTTTGTTTTGGACCTTGTTTCATTTGTCAGGTGAGTCTCCATCGTCATCTGCCTCTGATGTTGACAATGTTAACAACTCTACAGCTGCCGACAAGGTTGTCACCATATCTAAGAGTGTCAATTCGCCCCAAGTAGCTGGAAACCATGTTATTGCTGCACGACATCGCCCTAATTTTGTGCGATTGCTCGGTTTTGTGAGTATATTGTTCTTGTTCACAGAAGTATGATCTTGGCAAAAGTCTCTCCCTTCCTCACATTGATTGCCTTAAAAAACTTACAGGAAACCATAGTTAAGAAGAAGGCACATAAATTTTACGTAGAATAATTGTAATTCTGAATGCCTTTGAACGGTTGATTATGTGAATTTGGTGGTTGTCATGTTAGACAATGCTTTCACCCGAGCTGTGAAATATGGTTCCTAGTTAGGATCTATGACAGACTTTGCAAGATTGAATTTTTATCTGGTTGAGGATTGTAGCATCCTGCAAAATTTAAGAGTGCTAAAATGTTGATAAAATTAGAGTATTAAAAATGAAACATAATAAATCACAGTAAGCCATGAACTTGACTCAGAATACCTTATAAATCCTTTTTAAGCTTTCACAAGGAGCAATGTATTCATAAACATCAAATATGTGTAGATTTAGTTTTAGCCTTTGATGTCTAGACTAACAAAGAGAAGTCAATTTTGTGCAGTAAAAACAAGTAAATCACTATAACTTGACCTCTAATTATAAGGATGGCCAAAGAAATCTGCAAATAAGATAACTGGTCAAGTTCAAAGCATCCTAGTATTTTCCCATCAAATCAATTGAAGGTGTGTAACTTCCTAAAAATATGAAGGGAGCTGGTCATCAAGGAGACATCAGAGATTTATATTTAAGGCTGCATCTGTTCTAAATTTATGGTTTTGTGGACATATTTATGTAGGTTTTATGAAATACAATCTATTTTGTTCCAATTCTATTCCTACTTTCAGACAGCTAGGGCATGCTATAAATAAGATCATATGGTCTTCTGACCTGGATTGTGATTTTAGTGTTTGCAAAAGTTTATTACAGCCATGCCTAAAGGGAAGCTCGCACTAACAACTAAAATGCTAGCTAAAATACTTTGTTGATTGTGTCTTATTTAGGTTGTGTGTTATATGGAATTAAAGACATGTATCAATTGCAGGCTCAGGATGTTAATTTTGCCATGGAAGCGTCAAGGAAATCACAGAATGCTTTTGCTGCTGCTAATTCAAGCCCAGTTGTGGGCAAGAATACAGATGGTATCTCCTCTATCAAGAAGGCTCTTGATTTTAGCTTTCAAGATGTGGAGGGGTTACTTCGTTTGGTACGGGTTGCTGTGGAGGCCATTAATCGTTAAAGGATCCATTTAATTGAGAAGATGATTCTAGTCAGTTATGAACTTGTGTTTCTTGGTCATGTATAAAATCTCCACTCTGACAAAAAAACAGTCTGAAATTATGAAGGGCAAGGATTATTTTGTTGGATCTTGATTCAAACTTGCCAACAGGTGAAGCTAGTACTGTCTCTATACATATGGCTGCCGTAGACAGTGAAATGGAAGTCTCAGTTTACAGTCAGGAATTCGGTTGCTCTCTGTTGTTTACAAGCATAAAATCTTTGCAATCCTTGAGACAACGTGGAGGCCCTTAGAAGCAAGGTTCTGTAATGCAGATTCTGAGCTACATTGATATGTGGAACATGCTACTTCCAGATTATAAATTGATGATATAATAGGTGGATATGCATAGACTTAGAAGTTTGAAACTAATTGCTCTCTTATGTCCTTTTCTCATTCCGGAGGGTTTATTATTTTGTCAATCTGTACATGTGTAAAGTTGTAACTGCTGGAGAGAGGAAGTTGTGGATTTTGTATTACTGCAATCATGCTTCTACTAGTGGTTCTGCATTTTCTTCCCCTTCCCAATCTCTTCGCGGAAAGTAAAGTCAAAGAGAGCCAAACTAAAGTGAGCATTTCTTCTTAATACGAGGACATTCATGTTCTGTTCCTTAAACCTTTTTTTCATTTCCCAGTCGGCATTATTTTCCTGATTTGAATCTTGTCTCATGCAGGTTGTCTTGTACAATGTCGAGATTAGGGGTAGAACAATATTATTTACTCATTTTGTTGATAGAGGCCAAGCAGAAAATAAAAAAGGAGAGATGTACAGCAAGATTTTTTTTTTAAGTGGCAGGCAATTTACTGCAAATGGATGTCTACTTAGAGGTATACAGATACCCATGTCTTGTAAAATTCGTTTAGTTTGCTGGCCAAGTGATTGCCAAAGCATCCCTAACTCTTGATCGCATTACATCTCTTTTTTTTCTGAAGGGATGCAGTGGATGTAAATAAAAATTATATAGATTCAAGTTAAAGACAGGGCAAGCTGGTTGCTGCATTCATGCAATATTCAGGTATTTTACCATTATGATCAATTGATCATTTTGCTGCTAAACAAGTGTTGATGTGTACTGCTAGAGAAATTTCTATATAAAGTGTTCCAATTTTTATAAACTTGGTTTTAGCTTAAATAGAGAAATTTAAATAGAGGTTATGTTAACTATTTAGATATGATTAGGATGGAAAATTTAAATAAATTCTTCAACTAGCCTCTATTTTAAAGGTAAAATCTCCTTACTGAACATTAAGGGTTTGTTTAATGGTCACGATAAAAAAGTGATAGGAAAAGAGCAAAATAAATATTAATCATATTCAATTTTGTGCGTACCATGATGAAGACTAGATAACAATATGTCGCAGTGGTAATGGCAGTGGTGGTGAAATTAATGACAACAATGGTGATAGAAATGAGATGGTTGCAATGATAATGGTAATGGTTATGGTAATAATAATAGTGGTAGTAATGGCAATGATAATAACATGGTAGTGGTGGTGGTGGTGGTTATAATAACAATGGTGGTAGTAATAATAATGATGATATAAGTGGTGATGGTGTATTGGTAATTATCATGATGACAAATTATAATGTTAATGATTGTGACAATAGTAAAAGTGGTAGCAAAAGTTTTGACAATAGTGATGGAAGTGATGGTTGTTGTTGCGGCGAAGATGAAGTATATGAGGTGGTGGAGACAATAACAAAAGTGATGGAAGTGGGAGTGCTAGAGACTATGAAAGCAATGGTTAGAATGATGGCAATGACAATGAGAATGGTAATGCCAAGGGTGGTAATGATAATAGTGGTTGTAGTGATGAAGAGGTGGGGCGAGTAGGAGGAAGGTCGAATATCTTATCTTGCTACTTGCTAACTCTGCTTCTCCTTTGGATGAAAAAATACATTGCACTAACATGATATAAGACAGAAAATAGGATAAGAAAATCATCTTGTCAGTTCACCGAGCAATTTATTACAACAAGGTAAGATAGTTATCATATCTTATCCCTATTCTATCTTGATCATCAAAGGGACCCTAAAGTGATAAGCGTACAAATCCTTACATGTGTGTTAATCCCTCATACTAAAAGGCTGATCTTTTGAGTTTGTCTAGTTTACTTTTCTATTCTGAAATGGCTAAGGAGGGACAACTTGGATTATAGTCACTAGAATTTTAAAATTTTGCTTTAATTGAAAGGATCTATATCAAGATTATCAAGCATTTCACACTAATTACCAGAACTATAGATAGGATTGTACGAATAACTCGAGTTGTGGATTACCTAAACCTCGGCTCCCCCAAAGGATCAGCTCATTATGGAATATATCCCGTTTCATACTTGCTTACTGGTTTTCTCTCTGTACATTATGCTGGTATGTTTATGGCTTGTATGGTGGCATCATAAAATAGTTAGCTCTATTGCACTTTGTGAGGGTTTGGTGCCAACCTAACAATGTTTGTGGTTGCAGGTTTGAGCAACTGAGGCCAATACCAGATAGACCTACAATTTAGCTGGCCAAATCTGTAACTGACCTTGGTGGAGTTTTTTCTTCATCTTTTTCCCTGTTTTCCCTTAGTCAGTCTTACTCTATTTTCTTTAAAAACAGTTGCTAGTATTGGGCATTTAAATTTTAAATTTTGACTTAACTAACTTACCTGTTCTTAAAATGTACATAGCTTTATATTCATCTACCTTTCTGAATATTTCACCCTTCTGGTTTGGTAGCGAGTGCCATTCGGTGCGTCTTGTGAAGTTATTTGGAGTATAGAATTGAAAATTGTTCAGTGAAAGATTAAGGGTGTATTTTGGTTTTTGTAGTCGTGGCAGTGTTTAAGAATATAATTATTAAAGATAACAAATGTAGCATTGTCTTTTGTGTACGTTAAAATAAAATATTTATTTAGAGTTGTTAAAATATTTTACAGATAAATTCCAGAATATAAAAAAATTTGAATTCATAATCGGTGAAAATATTTAAAGTGAAACAAATTCTAACTTCAGTCTTTATGTTAACTTTAGTTTATATATATTATTTCTAATCATTTTTCTCCCTATGAATTTGCACTGTAGGAATTAAAAAATAAACAAAAATTGTGTAACAAATATAAGGAATTACGTGGATGTTTTTAAATATAAAAAGTAAAAGGTAATTAAATCTAAAGCTCAATCATAGTTCATGTGGATATCATTTTAAATGTATTTAATGCCAGTATCATAACTAATGAAATAATTTTGTAATAAAAGAAATGGTAAATAATAATTATTTGGTTTAAAAAAAAATTAAGGGGATGGAAAAATGACCTCATTTTTCCGGAACTTAGAATATATTCTTAGGTAAATATTTAGGTTAGCCTATCTAATTAACTTTTCGGCTTATAATAATTCCATTATGTTAAAGTTATGATATTTTTTTAAGACATTGAATTATATCTTGTTGCACCAATAATTTTGTAAAAAAAAAATTGTCAATCTAATTATTAAATTATTATTTTATCATAAATATTTATATTAAATTTTATTAAAATTGAATAACAATAAAAGAGTGATTAGGTTGATTACATGGTTCATAATAAAAGATATATCAAATATAATAAAACAGTATCGTGTTCTACTTAGATTTATCTGAATTCTAAAAACATGTTTGTAGGTGAAGAATTATTTTCATTTACTATTGTATTTAAACTCTCTAATCCCTGGAGAATCATAACCGGTTCTAATATTCTATGGATTTAGGATGAAGGGTGTTGCATTCTGCATCCCATATTTTAGTCCTTCACCCCATATAATTTTAAATGACAGCTTTGCCAGGGTGAGACGTGGGTAGCATTGCGTTTGTTTAGAGCAAATTTTTAGCTTTGAAGTATTTGTAGTTCGTGGGTGGTTGTCGGTAGTTGGAGGCAGTGGTTGGTGTGTTTCGTAGTTGACGATGGCGCTGGTTGAGTGCATGGTGGTTGTTGTAGTGTTTTTGGTGAGTCTCTAGTTTTTGTTTTGTAAGTTCAGTTCTGGATACATATACAATATTAGTATTGAGATCTCATAGAAGATTATAAAGATTTGTTTCATTGTTTTGATACACATTTTTTATGAGTTTGATCGAGTTAGTGATGTTGGTATTAATAGTGAATACTGTGTTTGTGTATTCAAACATATTCATATTCTTTCATACTCTATATTGTGCATATGAATTAATAAGATATGATATTGGTAGCATATTTTTAGATAATTCATATTATGTGAACTATAATGAATTTTTCTTACATGTCATCATGTGATTTTATCTTCTAAATTGTATATTCAACAATAATTTAATGTTATTTTGAATAGTTTTAAAAAAGTTGACATTGCAAGCAAAGTAATGATTAAAAAACTAAATTACTTTAAATAACATATCTAGACATGACATTAATGTCAGCACAAGTGGAGAGCACAAGTGGATAAAGTAAAAACTAAATAATTATGAAAAAGTCAACCAAATAGATTAGTGAGAGTTATAAAACATGACTCCTTATATTTTGAATATTTTGATGTCATTCATTTAATGAATGAATGAATGATAGTTTTTTTTTATGTAAGTCAAGAAGGGAGAGGGTAAAAATGACAGTCTCTTTGAGGATTAAAACAATTTTAATGTTAAATCAATTTCATCATAATATTGTGTCATTGATGTCAAGTTAGATTATCATTGTGGTTATCTATCTATAGTTATGGTTACACTCTTGGAAATGGGCAAACATTCATGGTGAATGGCTTTGTTTAAAGAAATTGGATAGTAGCATGATGAATATGCTATATAGGGAAGCAAATGAACCTATCCTTGCGGATATTGTCTTAGCTCGTCTTTGATAGGAAATCTCTGCATTGACTAGGTATGGGGAAGGACATGTCTATGCATATTCGCCCCATTCCCTTTTGCATACCCGTCCCAGTATCCATCATTGTTCTCATACCCTTTCTCGTTTTAAATTACTAAAATACCTTTAATATATTAGGTAACCTAAAAAAACTTGTATTAGCTTTTCTTTGATTCTTAGTTTTGTAACTTATTTCTATATCATACATTTGATCTTTTTTACTATTTTATATAATTATTTAACCTTTGTTCAATTGTTATTTAATACTCTCATTTGATATTTATACAATTATAATTTTTTCTTGATATTTGACATTAGAGAAAATAAAAATGGATATTATTTTAACATTGAATATTTGATAATATCATATTATTTTAATGTGATTTTTATTTTTTATAAAAAATATTTAATTAATATTTGAAACAATAAAGAGGTGGTACGGGGTAGGTACCGGCACACCCGTTCTCCCCCATGACGATGGAAATGAGAAAAAAAATTCATGCCTATTAGATGGGGGATAGGGACGGGATGAATTTTTATTTTGGGGATAGAGATAAAATAGTTAAACCTATTATGTTTATAATTGAAAAAAAATATCACATATTCTCATTATAAAGTAAATCTGTCCACGTATATAAGTATGTGTTGAATCATATCTAAAAGACATATGCACAGTTTATATTTTATTCAAATATTTTTTAAAGTGTATGATCATATTTTATATTTGTATTCTCAATTACTTATAAATTTTGAAACTGATAAAAGTGAAATTACAATATAGTTGTCCTATACTGACCGGAAACATATTAGGATCTTCATTTGTGTAAAAGTTAAATTATGATATTTAGTAGATTACACATATTTACCGAAATATTACGAAAACATGTATTAATCTAATAAACTATTGACTTTTTTCAGTAGACTATTTATTTTATTATTACAGGGCTTTATTCATATAAACAATTAACTTTATACTCAATTCCTTTCTTTTAAAAACAATTAACCTTCCTGAATGAGTAATATGAAATGTACTTTTTCAAAGACAGATTTGTTTTCGCCTCTCGTAAGGTACAGGTTTAAAATCATAGGGGTGCAGAATGTAAAAACCTAAAATGAAATATTATATAAGAAATACTTATATATAAATATTTTAAAATATAAACCAAAATTTCTATAAAAAAATATATTTATTAAAATGTTGTATGTCTTACCATATTAATTAACTAAAAGTTTAACATTTTTTTTTAAAAGAAAGTGATATTTTTTTCTCTAGTTAATTCATGTCATCTTTCATTATCTAATGTTAAAGTTGTCCTTTTGCCTATCATTTAAAGAATAATACATAATTGAAACTAGTACTAACATTAATATCTCTAAAAAAAATCTTAAAATTTTAAAGAAAAAATAATATTTAGTTAATGTTGTTTTTATTCTTTTTTCTCTTTTCTCTCTCTTTTTAAAAACAAAAAATAAAGAAAAAGTCAAGTACTTTTAAGAAGGCATTTTGTGCGGGATTCCTTTTGCATTCCATACTTTATTTTTTACTCTCTTTTGATTTATGAAAGAAAATGACTTTCAAATTATATAATCTAAAAATTATTTGTACTTAAAAAATCTTTCGAATTATAAAATCAAGAAGTTAATTTTTTTTAAAAAAATAATTATATAATTTAAGAATGTCTTTTAAATTGTGTATCCGAAAATTGCTTTTGAATTATATAATCCATATAATCCAAAAATCTTATATAAATAGAAACTTCTAAATTGGACCGTGCGAAAGTCATTGTGGAGAGTCGCGAGGGTTTTTATAAAAACAGTGTAATATGTTAATTTCTTTTAAGTGAAAAAAGAGTAAGAAGCAGAAGAAAATGTAAGACCGAAAGAAAATATAACAAGAAAGAAAGAGACAAGAAAGGGTCAACGAAAACGAAAGAGATGGTAGAGATTAAGGACTCTTTTGTCATGTGGTGTAAGAAGAAATACCCCTCTTTGATAAGGAACGAAACAAAAGATGGTCTATTTCATCAGAGATTCATATGATAATTGTTCTCCCCTATGCATAGGAATATAGGAACTGGAGCGCTTATGCACTTCCATACTTTTTTAATTACAAAATTAACCTTGGAGAAAAGACAAAAGTGCCTTCTAGTAAAAATTAAAATATCTAGATTGTAAAATTCAGAAATAATTTTAAATTAATTTTAACTTCCGGATTTTACAAATACACTTTCAGCTTCTAGAATTTACCAGTTAAAACCAACAATCCAAAAGTAATGTAAAATTGGTTTTTATTTTCCGATTCTAAAATCTAAAAGTTAGGGGTTGTCTTTTGGATTAAACTACGTACTTCTAATCTCCAAACTGTTTTGGCTTTAGATTTATTTTTCGAATTGTGTAATTCAAAAATATTTTTATTTTCTCTTTTAATTTTGGTTTTCTTATTTATTATCAAACTAATTAGGCTTTTGGTTTTCTTATTTAAAATGCACAAAATTTCTCTAAATTTTTGATTTTTTTATTCACTGTCTTTTTTCATTCTTCACCAACCTATTCTAATAAGTTTTTATGTGCTGACTCACATCTTTCTTCATGTTTTTTCTCAATTTATAAGTTTTTGAATTGAATCCGAAAACTTTTAAATTAAATTAGAATTTTTTTTTCTCAATTTATAAGTTTTTGAATTGAATCCGAAAACTTTTAAATTAAATTAGAAAAAAATTAAAAGGCAATCGGAAGCAGAAGAGATGAAAGGTAGTTTTAGATTTTAAATTTTATTAGAGTGTAGTTTCGTATATGGTATGGAGGAGCAACTGATATTATGGAGGTGCAGGAAGAAGCTCTTTAGGAACTCTATTTTTCATCTTCAGGGCCATTGCAGGAGTGATGGGCATATGCGTCTCCGTATGGAAGACAAATTCTTTATGCATTCCAATACACTCTTCCTGCACCTCCATAAGCCACGGAAAAATACCAATATGCCTCTAATTGAAAAATAGGAAAATATGTAAATGCCCTTCACCTCTTTCACCTCCTTAACCTACTGGCAATGTCATTCTTGTTCATCTATTTCGTGTTTCTTCCTTCACAGTTCATCCATTGCTCTATTGCTCCATTGCTTATTATTGCAACATCCCATTCATCTTTTTTACCTGTTCACCGTCGTCATACCTTCAACTTCAGTGAACATTATGCCTGTGCGTGTCCGAATTGCATTGTGTGGAAAAACAATGGAGGAGAGGAGGCAAAGATATCAATAGAAGGTTCAAACATGTGAAAGGTAAGAAATTTTTGATGTTTATTAGTAATGTGTGAATAGTATTGATAATTAGAGTAGGTAATTTGGTGTTTGGGTGGTCACCGAGGGTGAAGTTGCGTCGGAAAAGACGATATGGGTATGAATCGGATGCCCCGCATCCGATTTACAATTTCGAAATAAATTGTAAATCGGATGGCACCCCATCCGATTTACAATTTATTTCGAAATTGTAAATCGGATGGGAGGCCATCCGATTCACGTTTCCAATAGAAAATGTGAATCGGATGGCTTCCCATCCGATTTACAATTTCAAAATAAATTGTAAATCGGATGGGGTGTCATCCGATTCACATTTTCAATTGGAAACGTTAATCGGATGGACTCACCCCACTGGCCATCCGATTTACAATTTTTTTTTTAAATTTGAAAAACGGATGGGTAGCCATCCGATTTGTAAATTGTAAATCGGATGCCACCTCCTCAGTTTGCATCCGATTTACAATTTACAAATCGGATGGCTACCCATCCGTTTTACAAATTTAAAAAAAAATTCCTAAGCGGATGACTTTCATCCGAGTGCCCTACGTATTGACAAAAATATATCGAAATGCAAAAATCTTACCTCTCCGTCGTTTTTCATCGTCGATTAATACTTCCTACACGTTTAAGAGGCTTTTCCACCATTTAATCCACCTATAAACCTTTAAAAACAACTCCCTCTATAAACAATTGCAGACCAATTTCGCACTATGCAGACACTGTTATGACACTGTTCAAACATTCAATTTCTATTTCAAAATTGCTGAAGAACTTTCTAGTCATTTCCACAAGGGCAATTTTGTCATTTTGAAAAAATATGGAGGTGCAGGAGGAGTGTATTGGGGTACATAAAAAATTTGTCCGTATGGAATTATCACATCTTGCAGTCAAATTCTTGTAGGAATCGTCGACTTTATCATGTTTTAATAATGGCTTAAACTTTTCTTAAATGTTTTTTTAATTATTATGCCATCTAGTGGATCTAAGAATTGGTCATTTCCTGACATTTCCACAATTAAATAATACTTCATAAGTGAAAGACATTTTACTGCTTAGGAAAAATTGAATGTATACATAAACATGCGTTATAATTTACAATTAGCCAATTGCATAATTAAATGATAAAAACTAAAAGTCAAAATACGTTGATAACTTCACCTCATAAAATATCAATATTTATTTAGGCCTCTTCAACTAGAGGGACGAAGGCCTTCGGCCCCAGTAACCAAGCATAGGACCCGATTTTGTGTGTACACAATGTAAATGAGTAACCTTATTAATGGATCAAGAGATAGACTTTCACATCATATTTAACAGTGGGCTTGAATAATGTAAGATCTAACTCATTCTTTTTTTTTTTTTACCGAGGATAGATAATCCCAGAACAACCCCAATAGCAGGAGCCGTAGGATCTAACAAATCTCTCTAAAATATACTCTAATTTTTGTCATCCAAGATTTTACAGAGTTGAGGGAGCCCTAAACCCACTTTTTAATATAGGAAAATAAAATGATATTTTGTTAAACTCTTAAAAGGTCAAGTATTAAAAAAAAAAAAAAATCTCGCTCCTGGTGTCATTGAGTCAAGTAGTCGACTACAATCATTTACAGCATTTCCTAAGCTTTAGAAATTTAAACTGTACTTCCATAAGAATCAAATTCAGGCAATCCCTGAGCTAATTTGCAGACCATAAACACAGGTCACTCTGTATATACAATAGTATCTTCCATCACGCCAGATACCTGAAGGTGTTTGGATTATTTTTGTCCCTTTCCAAGTAGTCCCGAGTGATGAGATCTTCGATCCTCTTCTTGATTGCTTTAATATCAGGCTACAAATAAAAAAATGTCGATTGAAATGGTTCAGAAAATCATGTAGCTAACATAATCTATTATAGCGATTATAATACTTTCTGCATCAAAACAACCTGCACATTGACAGGCAAAATTCTGGCATTTTGTACCTTGAACATGCGGCCCAACTGCTCAACACACTCCAAAACTAGTTGTTGATAACCCAAAACTTTCCTGCTCTTCATAATACGCACAATTGATGCATCAATGGCAAATCGCCTATCTTTGTCAACATCTTTAATTACCTTCTTCCTTTCATCGGATGGTGGGGGTAGAGGGATCTATAATTAACAAATGTACATTTATTTGACAAAGCTTCCAAATGTAATGGTTTAACACAAAAAAGATTAATATTATAATGGCTACAAGTAAGCAGACCTTGATCCTTCTCATTTTATCCGTAAAATTGTAGTTGAACTGAAAGACGTCATTTTGAGATATAACTCTATTGTTTGGCTCCTTGAGAAGTATCTTATATTTTGCACATGACAGGGAATGAAGCAATCTAGCAATATCTTCATGGGCCAAGTTCAATTGAGTCATAATCTCTGAATAGCTCAACCTATCAGCATTGTTGAATAGAAGTAGGGCAGCAGCCTGTAGTGTAAAACAAATACTAATCAAAACAAATCTTTAAATACCATGGTGGAGCAATTTTCAGCATAAAAAGAGAACAATCGTGGGCAAAGGGCAATTTACTGGATAAGTTGGCACAACTAGTTCGATGTCTTTTACTTCAAACTTGCCAATGACATAACATGTTCCCAGTGAGTAAATCCATGTAAGTCTTCTGTGCTTTGTCTGTGTTTCATAGAATGCCTTAAAAACTTCGACGCACCTGATCTGAAACAAAAAAAAAAGTCACAAGAGACTCGAATGCTTCTCTACAATAATATTCTTACCATCTCTGAGGGAAGGTTGAGATCAAAAGATTTATAACTAGGCCAAAATCCTGTGGTAAGAACAGTTACTGTCAGGTCAATTCCAGGGTTTGCATGTGAGTTATCACGAAGATATTCCTCAAATTGCCTCCGATTATCCTTAGCCAGTGTGAAATCTACCACCTGAAAGTTACATATTATTGAGTAAATTGTTAAACTACCTGCTTAAACACAATAGAGAGAGCTGAGATGCTACCAAAAAAGGCAAATTACCATCCCCTCCATCTGTGATGTGAACTGGCCACCACACTGCTGCTTTAACTTCGTCAAAATAAACTTTTCATGATCGTCATTGGCACTCCTGTCAAAAAGTAATCTTCGGGCAAGCTTCTTCCTGTAAATATAAAAAGCATTAAGCAAGAATTAACATAATGCAAAGCCTAGAATGTATGAACAATATATTACAACTAAAGAAACTAAGTCTTACTTGTAAAATTCTGCAAATAGGTCCTTATCACTGATATATGCGAGCAACTCGACTACCTGCAGAAATTAAACCGTTTTGGTAACACAAATCATAGAGAAGCACGAACGGATGAATAAACCTAAAACTACCTTCTCAAGGGTTTCTTCAATTACTTCATCAGTTAGCTTCTCACTTCCACCTTTCTTAAGGATACTGTCACATAATGTAGCTAATAGTTCAGAACTGGAACTACCCGCAACAGTTTTATTGCATAATATCTCAAATGCTTCCTTTAATGCCTGCAAAAGCAGCCAAAGAAAAATATAAACAATTTTATAACTATAAATCATTCTAAAACTTAGTAAGTTATTCTTCTATTGTCTCAACAAACCTTGTGGAACAGTGAATGATTCATAAAGCAGTCGTCAACATATGTCATATATTTGTTCTGGAGATCCATGAATTTTAGGACAAGGACCTGCAATGACACATGATTAATTTCAAACCTCTCCAGCTATTACTAAAATTATATATTCGCTAACAAGAACAGTGAGGAGACTCGCTTGTTCCTGAACGCCAGAACCACTTGTAGTCTGGAGAAAATGGGGAAAAAATATTATCAGCTGAAAGAATAAAGAAGCAGAAAGTATCAATCCAAATAATATCAGCAAATGCTGAACCTGATTGCTAGCAGCTTCTTCAGCTTGTTGGATCAATGTTGTACCCTCAGCTGTAATATGCTGCAAACAGATAATCATAATGATACAACAATTAAAGGACTAAAGAACCGAAGAGATTCAACTTAGTCACAGCACAATATAAAATCTAAAGAAACCAACCTGCTTGAATACATTAGCAACAGGATCTAAGCCTTTAGGTATTTTATGGTAAAGTCTGTACATCCTAGAGAGATCATCCCCCTAGGAAAAAAACAAATCGGGAATAGAAGACAGTTAAGCAAAATATGAAAATGATGATTAGGTGCAATGTGGACAATATTGCTAAATAATTGATTTTGCAGTTATGATTGTCTGGGTATTGTAATTTATAAAGTATAATATCATTTCAGTTCAGGAATATTGTTTCAAGTTTACAATGTTCTGGTTGCTAAAAATAAGTATTCAATGAAGGGATATGGTTAAAAATATCATGTGGCTCACAGGCCATTCATTTTGATTAAGTGACCCCAACTCATAACAACAAAAATAAAGAGCCTAGGTGATAGAAACATCATCAAAGTAATGCAAAATAATCAAGTACCTTGTTATCTTTAAGTAAAGCATGGCAGCCAGAGTTCTCTTTCTCAAGTAATTGATTTGCATGAATCACAAGCAACTCGTGTTGCACTTTCTATAGAATGAAAAAAGTACAAAAAAAGTAACATATGTCTGAAGCTTTGAATTCTAACAGAAACGAGGAATTTGTAAAGGGAAAAACCTTTCAATTAGGAGTACATTTATTTTGAATAAATTTAATCACGTTTTCATAATTACAATGTTGAAATTAAAACTTGTTCAACAAACTTAGATAAGGAATATGTGTGTCTAATAAAATGTGCTTTGAATACTACGTAATCTTTGCAACTATTTATTTACAATAGTGCATTATCAGCATATGAGTGCAAGTTTCCCACTCAAAGCTTTATAATTATCATCAACATGCACTAAATACATCTGCCACAAAAGTAAACATAGATGGATATAAGACAAAACAGGAAAAATACTGACAAATTTTAATAATCCAAAAAAACATTAATGAAAGAGACATGTATCTGTACTGACCTTTACCAATTTCGGCTCAGTGCTACAGTGCAAGTAATGAGCCACTCTATCCCTCTCCCTTCTCAAGCAATCCTCCGCCTGTACAATAACAGGGGAAAAAGTTATTACAGCATATCAACTAAAAGGATACAAAAATCCCAACTCAAGGCACAATATAGTATGCACAGACTTACCTTAACCATATAATCTGGGCAGGAATCAATCTCAATCCATTCGGTAGCCTTACTTTTGTAGTATTCAGCAGTATCATCAAGCAGATATACCTCAAAATCCTGTTGGTATGGATCTGCTTCGCCCAAACCAATCTCAACAAATATATCAAGAGCATTTTTCAATAATGATCTATCAATTTGTTCACCCTCACGTTCCTTGTCAATCTGTAACATCAGCCACGGTTATTCCAGAAGTCATTAGCAACAACCAAGTATAGCATCACAATATGAAGCTACACACTTACAAGTGCAATCATAGTCTTCCTAGCATTGGCTCGAATGTCCATATAAACCTATAATAAAAAAATAAAGGCACAACTAGTATAAATCCAACTATATATAAAGAAATTATCATTTCACATTTGAGCAGACTCTACTGTAGCATTGCCCTTCGGCAGATAGTTATGGATAACATCCTACCATAGTTAAAAAACATTGATAACTTACCAAATCACGGAAGCAAGTGAGCCCTACTTCCCTGAGTCCAGGAAGGGAACGTCGAGCAACGAAATAGCGATCAAGATAGTGGAAAAAGCGTGAGAGCCACCGAATCATGACTTTATGATTTAACCATCTTGTTATCAGTTCCCTCAGCATGAATTCATCGTGTTTCCCTCTTAGAGATGGCAAAACCTAAAAAAGAAAGATGTTAAAAAACAAAGTATCAAACTCCATATGCTATACTGTATCACGAAAGTAAATCAAACAATAGCCGAAGAAAAGGCCAAAGAAGTGAAGTGAAAAAAGCACGGCTTTAATAGATTTTGGAATAAATTCATTTTTTTCTCCCAAATGTAAAAAAAATAAATAAAAAAACTATTTTTGGTCGCTATAGGAAGAACAATGTGGTAAAATGTGGTACTCTCAACATTAGTCCCTAGAGGACTAAAAATTGATTTTCTGAAATGGAAAAGATTAAAATGATATTTGTTTGAGAGAGGAAAAGAACGGATTTACCACACAAAATTTCAATGGCTAAAAACATATTTACACAAGAAAAACATAAAAAGGAGAGATTTGCCTACAGTGGTTTTAATATATTCATCAAATGTGTCCTTGTAATTGTCGTAGAGCTGTTGTGAAACGTCAATCGGCTTCTGCGTGCACATATTATAAATGGTTCTGTGATGGTTATCTCAAGGAAGAACACACCATATCCAAAACTAAGAATTAAAAAGAAGATGAAGTATAGCACGAGAACATTGTCAGGAACAAAAACAGAATCCAAGTGAAAAGGATACGTGTATAACATCATGTATTCCTCAGAAGAGAAGGGAGCTTCTGGTAATCTTTCAAGAATTCTCTTCACCTTGGTAATTCCCTTCTGCATATAGTCCCAACCTTGGTCAAAATCAATAGTCTTCTTCCTCTTCATTGCGCTGCAGAAATGAAAACAGCATTCATTCATACCAGAACATAATCCACCCACACACAAAGACCATCAAAACCAACTTTCTAGCGTAGAAATTCCACAAAACACGGTATCATGTGAATGCAGATTCCAAGAATAAACCTAAACCACATACATGTCAATAAGTCAGTGCAAAACACTAAACCAAGCATCAGCAAGATACTGCACCACACGTAAAGCACATTTCCAGCAATAGCAGTGGAAAGATTGCAAAAAGAATAAACCTGTCCAAACCACAGCAATCATGGAGTCCGTAACAAGAAAAAGTTGCGTTGAAGAAGACGAAAGGTTGTTTTGATGCTTGTTTTCTGATTTTCTCTTCTCTGTGGTGTATTTATACTTATTGTGAGATATTAATATCATGTGAAACCAAAATGGCAAGGCATAACCAGAGACAGTGAAGACGAATAAGGTGTAGAAGTAGTTACAGTGTGAGTGAGGGAGCAAGCACAGAAACAGAGAGAAGTTGGCAAGAAGCTTCACAATCCTTTTGTATGTATGGTTTTGCTTTGGTTGGCTCCCTAACAGCCTAACACCTTCCCAAACAATTCTTTTCCCTCTTACACCTAACTATTCAATAGGCCAATATTTTATTTTGAATATAATAAAAAAAAATATCATTTCCATTTCACCTTTTATTTTGTTAACTGGAGTTTATTCTTATGGGAAGACTTTTTTTTGAAGATTTTTGAAAATGATAATTTTTATATAAGTTAGAATTGTCGTGTGAAGTAATATAACTTTTTTTAAAAAAATTATTTTTAATTTATGTATAAATTAGTTTACATTTTTTAAAATGTTTACCTTTTATTATGATTATTATTATTTTTCTAAAAGTATTACTAACAAACTCATGAGATGAGTTTGTCTTGTATCTTTTGTAGTAAGCTTGGACTGAGTGAAGTCCTAATTTATAATCCAATTTTGTGTTTTTGAAAGTAAAAAATTGCATGCAAGTCAACTAAATTCAATATATAAATGGAAACAAATTTACAATAATGAGAAAACTAGGTAAAAAGAGAATAAAATAATGATATCAAATAGTTTTATATCTACAAAATCCACTTTAATCAAAATATTATTTATTAAAAAAATAAAATTTAAAGATAAATTAATTATACAATTAATTCACTAAAATGAGATTTACTTCATTTATTTATATATATATATATATATATAATAAATACAATTAGTATAAATTTTGAACTTTGATATCATATTAAATATGCATGATTTAAACTCAATTTTACTTTTGACTTTGATATTATATTAAAGTTTATTCTATTTATATATTATAAATTAATTTTATATATTATTTTTATACTTTTAAAATTGATTATTTAAATTTATCAATTAATTTAATATTTTATTGGTTTTTATAATTTTATTTTTTAAAGTTAGTTATTTTATTGATGATTTTGTGCTTACACAATATTTTTTATTTTGTACCACTGTATGATGAGATTGATTGTGATTCTCAATGTATACTTGTAAGTACTGGTGGTTTTTTTTTTTTTTTTTTTTTTTTTTTTTTTTTTTTTTTTTTTTTTTTTTTTTTTTTTTTTTTTTTTTTTTTTTTTTTTTTTTTTTTTTTTTTTTTTTTTTTTTTTTTTTTTTTTTTACATTACAAATAGTTGACCAATTAAAAGATTTTATAAAAATCTCAAATTAATTAAAAATAAAATCTTTTAATAATTTATAAGTGAATATAAATCTTATTTTATAAACTGATTTTATAAAAATAAATCAGGTTTAAAATTTATTTTTTAAAAATATTTTTCTTCTTTTTAAGTTTTTTTCATCTTACTATATCATTTACTTAATAATAATTTATTTATTTACTTAATAATAATTTATTTATTTTTATAATTAAAGAATACTAATGATATTTTATGATACATACAAATGAAAATATAAATAATCTTTAAAATGTATCTCTCAAAAACAAAGTAAAATTAAGTATTATCTATTATTATTATTATTATAGGTTTTTATCTCATTTTTCAATATTATTCTTGAAAAACTCAAATATATCCTTATTTTTATAAGAATCATTGATATGAATTAAAATATATCCTTATTTTTATAAGAATCATTGATATGAATTAAAATATATCGTATTAGTGTTGTTGAGACCTGGTAATATTACTGTTTGGGCATAATAGTATATTAATAAGTGATTAGTTATGATTATAAACGGTAAAGAAAATGAAAGAATAATAAATTATATTTTTACTGATTTTGTTTTTCCTGATAAACCGCCATGTGGTAAAATTTTAAATAAGTATCCTATAAGTTCGTGTGAAAGTGTATTAGTGTACAAATGAGTACACTTGGTGACTATTAATATCTCTGTTTTGGATAAAATCTACAAGGGAAAGACTCAGTAGTTTACAGATCACAATAGTTAAATATATTTATATAATTTAAAACAAACAAATATAACTTATGACTTTGGTAAATACAAAAATATTTATTTTACAAATGTGAAACTTTTGTATGAGCAAATATTCAAATTAGTTGGTCAAAAGATTAAAGTGTTGATTAATTGGTAAAAGAATGCATTTAGTTATATGATATTTATTTTGTTTGAATATGAGTTTTTTTAGTGGCATCTTACAAATGGTTGATATGATAACTAAGTGGTTATTACCTCTTACCTATCTAATAATACACACTTTTTTCAATCAGTCTTAAAAATGAATTTATTTTTTAATTTTTTTAAAATTTAAAGTGGTTGATTTTATTGATATGCAGTTCTAAAACAAATGAATAATACTAAATAAAAAAATTTCAATAATAAAATAATCAGAATTGAAAACATTTTAACATGGATGATTAAAAAAATGGTAGTATTAACACGATCTTAATTTTTTTATTGCTCACAATATTACAACTTAACGGATGATACATTATATTAAACAAGTATTGTTAAAATATTATTTTAAAAATTTGATTTAAATTTAATTCGATATCACAAAATTATAGTAAATTTTGATAATATTTGTAATACATTGATTTGAGATTTCCAATCTATCTATATAGCATTTGGGTTCAAGTGATTTATCTAAATATAAAAAAAATAAAATTAACCCTTGGTACTATCTATCTATCTATCTATATATATATATA